>Ga0247835_1001001_pt1 | contig 36730 bp, 35 predicted proteins | sample LaCtaG_3_FD_189912 | JGI IMG/M metagenome (GOLD analysis project Ga0247835, IMG submission 189912) | Freshwater microbial communities from meromictic Lake La Cruz, Castile-La Mancha, Spain - LaCruzMarch2015_13.5m | ecosystem: Environmental > Aquatic > Freshwater > Lake | place: Spain: Castile-La...
TCTGCCCGCTCCGCCACTGCCGGTTCTCCAGCAAAGGGAGCAGTTCTTCTTCCCGGTCGAAATGCTGCCAGGCCCTTTTCCACGTCGCCCACCCCCACGCATGGTGATAGCGGGTAAATCGGTAGCTTTCCGGTCCCGGCCAGTCCCGGGGATCGTCATAGTTGTCGCCACTGATCGATCCAACGGTCGCGTCCTCCTGATACTTCTCCAGAAGTTCCGATGCAAAACGAAAAAAAGTGGGGTCTGGAACAGTGTCATCCTCGAGGATGATGGTTTCCCCAGTTTGTTCAAAGACCCAGTCCAAGCCTCGGGAAACACTAAGGTAGGATCCAATATTGGTTTCTCTTTCAAGGATTTCCCAGTGGCAGGGCCAGTCGACCGCCTTTCGAAAAATCTTTCGTGACTCCATCACGCCGCGGATGGAGGCGGGATCATTTGGCTTGGGTCCGTCCGAAACGCCAAAAAGCCGGGCGGGTCTGGCCTGCCGGACCTGCTCCATGACTTGCCGAAGATGCTCCGGCCGCCGGTAGAAAAGGACCGTGACGGGCTTTTTGCAATAGCACGACAACTCAGCTTTCACGGATCGGAAGCTTTCAAAAGCTACCAGTAACACCCCCCCTCTTTCTTCTGAAAATCCTTCGGCGTATCTTCCGGAAGTGGAATGATCCAATGCGAATTAAATACTCCCAGATCGCTGTAAAAATTCCAGCGTCTACCGCGAATGCCAAAGAAAAGCTGTGTGGAACCTCCGGCGTGCAAACCCTTCCTGCCTTCTTTTTTGAGATTGGCCAGCAATGGTAATGACCAGGCACCTGCCCCAATCAAAGCAAGGTCGAACCGATGCTGTAGAATCTCATCGGTCATCTTGGCGAGCCCCTCCCTCCAACTGGAAAAGGGGGATTCCGCAAGATAGGAAAAAAAAGGGCAGCGCACGAATTCGCACCGATTCCGCATATCCTGTAAGGTACATGCCCAAGAATATTGCCCAAAAACATTGGACAAACGATCAATTTGCGTTTTCATACTTTCGACAAAAGGGGACACTACGAGCAGTTTGACGCCCTGAAGATGCTCATAAATCGAAAAGGGTGAAAAAGTCGCAGGTTCAATCTGATTCGCTTTGGGACATAGATATTCAGCCACAGCATACTCGTAGGCCTGCAGGAAGCTTCCCTCATCCTGCCAAAGGCAAATCGCATCAAGCTCTTTGATACTTTCTTTATAAGTATTCAGGAAATATTCGAATTGATCCCGTTCCTGAGGGAAAACACCAGAATCGATAAACAATCTCTTGGCCTGGCGTCGCCAATTGGCCGCCGGCAACCAATTTGAGCGGATGCGCCGATCGGAATACTCCAAGGCCTGGAGTTCTGTGGTTCCAATCTTTCCATACATCATGCCATGCGGATGGCCGAGAATTTTTTGAATCGCAGACCCGAAGTCCAAAAACTGTCGATTCCCCCTTTCGACATTATTCCAAAGCTGAACCCTTCGGTTATTTAGTGTCTTTAGGGGATATCGGCGCAGTAATCTCATCGCGGTCGCTTTATTTTGTCAACAAGCTCACAAAGCTGATCCTTTGCTCCCTGTGAGATATCGCTACGAATGTTATGTTGCGAAGCAAGGGCCCCGAAGATTTCCCCTGCACGAATCGACAAGGAGTGCCCTCGCAAGCAGGCTTCTCGGCCCAGTTCAGCCATTTTTTGGAAACGGCCTGGTTCGGCCATGAACCTTGCAGAGACCTCGAGGAGACTCTCCGGATCATTCTTGCAATAAGTAAGATAATGAACCCCAGGTTCCAGCCCTTCAGGATGGGGGCTGGAGACATCGTGCTGCAGGACACAACCTCCCATAGCTAGATTTTCGAAAAAGTTGGAGGTGAATCCCGGGCAGTTGGAGGGAAGATTCAGTAACCCCTTATAGCAGTCTTTTTCTTTTACCACCTCCCATATTTTTTTTTCTGGATTTGTAGCTTCTCGCCAGAAATACCCGGTGGAATTCTTAATCCTTTCAAATAGTTGCAGGCGATCCCTGTAGGCTTCTGCAAAATCTCCCACACTCAGTTTTCCTGCCCAGAAAATGCCATCCCTTTTTTTCGAATACTGCTGCTGGGGACGGAAGGACTCCGTGTCGGCATACTGATGACAAAAAAGTGGTATTGCCCCTTCGGAGGAGATCACTCTTGCCGCCGCTGGATCAAAATGTGCCACGAGATGGCAAAGCCGAGAGCAAAGCTTGGTTTTCTCCTCACTTCTAGGGAAAACAGATCCGAGGACCTTCTCCGTGGCCAAGCCTACCCAAAGACTCCCGTCTCTTCCCCTTCCGAGTCGGCCCTGATCACAAAGGTAGCCTGTCAAATCATCCAAGTGATGATCATTAAGAAGAAACACAAGTGAATCAGGCCGGATTTTTTTCGCTGTTCGCTCGGGCTTACCTTCTTCGTGTTGAATCCATTCCAAAGGGACCTGTTTCTTTTTAAAATAAACGAGCCATGCCTCCCTCATGGAAGCCGGGAAAACCTTGAATCCAGGCACAACGACTTGGATTCTTTTTTTTGCGAAAACCATCCTCACTGGGCCAGCAGATAGCGACCATACAAGACCCTGCGTATAATCTTTAGTTTCCCAATTACGTGTCGCGGGTTTTGTTCATACCGGACGGACGTATTGCTTAGTCGAGCCCCTAGGCGATTTTCCTGACGCCTAAGAGCCTGAAGGTAAGGGCGATAGATTTTGTTTCGGAGCACATCGTTCGCCCGCACCCCATATTCCTGCCATTGGGGGTCGTAAATCCTGCTTTGTATTTTTCTCAAGCCTGAGAAATGATAGAAGATCAGTGGCTTGCCATCCGCTAACACCTTCCCTTCACCTAGGCTTAGTTGAGATTGATTCACGTTCCAATACGCCAAGTTGGCTCCAGAGAAATTCGAAATATGGAGACCCGGATAACGTGAAGGCCAATCATCCAGATATTTCTGGTCTGCGTACCGCTTGCCGTCAGGTTTGTCAAAGCACCACTCCAAACACTGCTGCTCCCATCTTTGAACGCACGACATGCCTAATTTGTCGTTTCGGATCGACACCCATCCGACATTGTAGATTCCAAATTGGATGTCTGTTTCCCTTGTGTGACGATGGGGGGTAATAACAATGGAGGCAGTTTTTTCGCCTGCCTGAATCGAGGTAGGAGACGCAAAAAGAAAACAGTCGGCGTCGATTTTAGTGACGGCTTCTCCCCTGCGAACCTGCTCAAGGACATGCCGCAACCAGGTCGGGCTGGCAGTAAAATAAAATTCGGCAATAGATCGGGTTTTTTTGGCCCGCTGCAGATCCGGGTTCAGTTGTAGCAATTCACTTATCGGTACGATCTTCAGGCAGGGGTGGCTAATTTTCCTTAGCCAGACTTCACATTCTGGACTATGGGCAAGAACCCACAGCTGAAAATCTCCACCATGATTTTCCAGTGATTCCAAAAGGGCAAGCCCCTGCGCCAGATAGTTGTGGTCAAAGTAGGTGCAAAAAATGGATCGTTTGCCCACCTCTCTTTTCTCTACCTGGATTGGCCTCTCTTTGGATTTTTCGGGTCGCTGAAGCCGATCCATTGATGATCCGTAGATCCTCGGCCCCTCCATTACCCACCGACGGCTGGATTGATGCTGCAGATAACTGGCGGCGGAAAGCCAGCCCTTGTTCTGAAAATAACCCCTTTCCCCGCAAAAACGGGCTATTTTTTTACTGATACGGTGACGGAGTAAGAATAATGGGGATACTTTCTTTTGATATTCAGAAAGAATTTTCTGCGCCTCTTGATTGTATTCCTCCATTCGAATGGCGGTTTTTTGGGCCTGATGCTCGCGGAATCCACCCAAGATGGTAGTTACCCCATAACAGTGCGCTCCCAGAAAAAATCGGGCCCATAGTTCAAAGTCTGCCGCCAACTCCCACCGTGTGTCCAAAAAGCCGCCGGAGCGAGCCCACAGGCTCCGCCTCCAGAAAGTGCTTTCCTGCTGGAGGTAATCTTTTTGAACGTTAGCCCCCAAATAAAACTCCGCCGCTGAAAAAGGAGCCCGATCCGTGATTCGGACAGGCAACCCAGATGAACCCCAAATCAACGGGTACAAGCTACTGATCCATTCTACATAGGGATATTGGCAAAAGATTTCGTTCACCATACGCAGGGTCCATGGCGTGTGCTTGTCGTCGGAATTTAACCAACCCATAATTTCGTTGGGGCCTCCATGGCTGAGACCAAATCCACTGTTGATTGCATCATATTGACCTTCATCTTTTTGGATGCGATGGGCCTTTAAGAATTTCGCGTGTTTCCGGATGATCTTGGCCGAGCCATCCGTGGAACCTCCATCCATCACGATATATTCAAGATTAGGATAATTTTGTGATAAAACACTCTGAAGACATTCCGGCAGGTATTCCGCCTGATTATAGCTGGGAGTGACCAAGGTGATTTTTAAATTCAAAAGAATATGGCTCTCTTTTCAGCTGCCTGAACTGGGTTCCAGCTTGCCCAGGAGCAGACATGTCGGGCATGGCTTTGTCGGCGGAGATAGGAAAAGTCCTCATAATGTCGGGGAACATGCGAATTCCGCCCGCTGAGCCCATACGTGGCCTGAATGCTCAAAATAGCATCCACGTATGGAATGTAGACTTTTTTTACAAGTTCCATATTAGGACGATTCATAAATTCAGTAAGGTTCGCATAAAACTTACGGTCTTCGCCTTGGCGTAAAGAGTGAAAATGAAAGAAGAGTAAAGGATGTTCATCAACAAAAACGTCATTTTTAACGCTCTTAAAATAACTGAGCTCAGAATTCCAGGGCGCCTGATTTATGCCGGGGATATCGAGCACCCGAACACCACGATATCGGGAGGGCCATTGATCCAGATATTTCTGATCAGCAAACCGATTTTTTTCGGGTTTATCGCGACACCATGCCAGCGTTTTGTTCTTCCACTCTTCCGCGCACAGGATACCAGTCCGGTCTTTCCGGATCGTTACCCAGCCAACATTATATTTTCCGTAGATTTCTTTTGCTATCGCGTTGGAAGTAAAACGATGCGGGGTAATGGCGAGGGAGCATTTCCCTTCCAGTTCATGAATTTTTTTCGGTGAACTGAAAAAGTACCCATCGGCATCAAGCTTTGTCACGGTTTCGCCTGATTTTAAACGTTCTAAAACGAATTGAATAAAGACAGGGGAACAAGTGAAATAATATTCGATTAGGGAGCGGGTGCGCCGGCAGGCCCTCAAGGCAGGGCAGTTTTTTTCCAATAGTGTCAACGACACCACCCGCAGCCGATTGTCCCGAATCCGGCGTAATTCTGTTACACACGGGGGATCCAAAGCCAGGACCCAAAGAACAAATTCATCAGAATGCTCACAGAGAGATTGAAAGAGGGCCATGCCCTTTGCCAAATATCCACTGTCAAAATAGGTGCAGTAGTTCTTCAGATTTTTTTTCTTGTGAATCTGTTATTGCTTGCCGGCAAATCTCCAACCCCTGCTCAAGGTTGATCCCGGGAGACCAGCCGGTGGCTCGCTGGATGCGTAGTGGCGAATAGGATGCCTGTCTCACATCCCAGGATCTCTTTTTTTCTTTTTGAATCACAACTTTTTTGGATAGGGCTTGTTGGGTTTTTCGAATTAGTTCGCTGAGAGAAATCGGATGTCCGGAACAAACATTAAATGTTCCTTGGATTTTTTTTCCGAGACATTGTTGAATAGCCCCAAAAAGATCCTGAATGTGCAAAAAATCTTTCATGGCTTTACCATCCCCCCACTGTCGGAAAGGTCTTCCGCTAATACCGGCTCTCAGCAGGACGGGAATGACTCCTTGGAGAGTTTTTTCATCTTGACTAAAACCGTAGGGATTGGAAATGCGAAGAACGAGAATAGGCAAGCCGTGTGCCTCATGGTAATAAGACAAGAGGCGTTCGGCCTCCAACTTCCCTCTGGCATACCACCCTATGGGCCGCATTGGATCGGTTTCCCTAAAAGGACGGGTAAGGCGACCATCTCCATATACCGAACAGGAGGAGAAAAAAACTAATAGCGGAGCCCTGCCCGTGGTTTTTTTTTGCCGTAATATCTGTGCTCCAATCAGGGAAAGTAGAGGCAGGTCCTCCCTCCATTCGATACCCGGTTCGAATTCCGCTGTCGCCGGCACAGTGCTCCACGCTAAATGAAGTATGACGTCGGCAAGATTTCTCTCAAGTTCCCGGCCAAACCCTGCCAGGGGCAGATTTTGGGCATTCGCATTACGGGAAAATGTTTTGATCTGGTGACCCTGCTGCGACAGGAGCGGGCTCAGGCTTCTTGCCAGTCTTCCCCTGCCCCCGGTAATAAAGATTTTCAATTTAAGGCGCCCTTGCCTCCATGAATAGAGAATCGGGCTTTCGCACTTGCCCACTTTCGTCAGTGTCCAGATGGTAATGGCGAAAATCCTGGATGCCCGATTCATCCGCCCTGCATACCTTTACATCAATGAACCCCTCCTTGGAGAGCAAATATCCAAGAGATACTTCGTCATACATCCACCGGTGATTTTCCCCTGTTTTTAGGAAAGCCATGCGCCTTTTTTCATCGAAAGGCTCACTCATATAAATCGAATCAGTCGAAGGAACTGGAGTCGCCTTTGCCTCTCGATCCTTCCAGTGAGCAGTTGCCTCCTGTCCAACCCTTGTCTGGATGAATTCTTTGCCAGGGACAGGGTCTAACTTCCACCAACGACCCATACAGCCGCCTGGAGTCTCCCTCACCAACTGATCGAGAAGCTCGAGCGTCATCCATTCGTGTCGCAATTGGCTGCCCGGCAGCTCTTTTCGGGCCTCCTCAAAGGATTGAAGGTAAGCCCCAACAATCCCCGCCAAATCTGGAACTACGACCCGGAAAGTTCCTCTTGTTTGGAGAATCCGGCGTATTTCCTTTAGAACTGAAGAGACCTTCCCGCGCGGAAGATGCTCAAGAACATGGGAACAGTATACGCCCTCAAAACTCGCGGATGCCCAGGGAAGAGGACGTAAAAGATCCACGGCCTTGGTCCCCGGGTCAGATGGATTCAGGTCGCAATTCTCCCAGTCTGGATGCAGCCGATTTCCACACCCCAAGTTCAGGAGTTTCATTTAACCTTCCGGAGAACGGCTAATATCGTCTGCCCTCTTATTTTTTTTCTGAGCCCCAACAGAAGTAAACTGCGAATTAAACCCTTCCACGGCCGTTTGAAGATAAACCTTCTCCAATCTCTTTGTCTCCGCATTTTTCCCATTTGGGTATCTAAATAGTAGTCCACGTGGTAAGGAGCCAAAGGCTCATCCATGATCCTTACCACTTGGAATCCGTAACGCGGTGCAATCACCAAAAAGCTTTTTCGACTCCATCGGGTCATGTGATGCGGGGGCAAATCAAGGAGGTTAAAGGAGTCCTTGATAAAGCTATCTTTGTTTGGCACTCCCACAATCAACACCCCCCCCCGCCGAAGGCCACTGGCACAACGCTGAAAAAAGATTTCAGGATTGGGCAAATGCTCCAAAACCTGAAAAGCGGCAATCACCGAGTGCCTTGCCCTCTTTCTTAATAAGTACTTTTCCCAAGGGGCATGGATAATCCGAAGGCTTTTGGGATCCAAATTACGAATTCCACGATTCAGCTCTAGTCCAACGAGTTGACACTTTTTCAACCGACAAAGAGACAGGAATTCCCCATTCCCACAACCGATCTCAAGCACATCGCTCGTCGCTGGAATAAATCGAAGTGCCTCCTGATACTCCCACTTTTCTTCCTGGTAATACGGGTTGGCTGCCGAAAGCTTTTTGTAAAAATCAGATTTTCCAAAAATGTTTTTGGGGTAGAAAAAGGTTACATCGCTCTTGGGACATATCATTTCAAAAACCTCACCCTTTTGGCCGAAATTTTTGGGCAAATCGATCTGATAGGACACATTCCACTGTTTCCGTAAAAAAGATACTGGAATTTTCCTTACCAGTTGCAGTTTTTGCGTTGGGATGAAGGGACTAAATACCATATTTCCAGCGCTTCAAGATGGACAGTTTTTGGTTGTAAAAAACCTTAAAAAAGGTCTTACGATCCAATCGTTTATCCCGTTGCAAATGCCGGGGCAGGGACCAACTGGACAGAGGTCTTGTTGGAAATTCCGCCAACGGGGTGGGGGCACGGCAATGGGTACCGTCTTCGCCAAAGCCAATGTTGGAAACTAGATTCCCTGGCGGCGTCAGCACCAGCCCTTCATGCATCCAGATTGTAGCCAGCCAACGGTAAGCCCAAGAATTTAATTCTCCTTGGTGCACCCGGTCAAGGAGCGGCTCCCAGTACCTTTTTTCTTCCGGTAAATATTCAGACTGCCAATGGGAAGAGCGTTTGAATTCCGGCCAGCCAGAAATGTTTCCATCGTAGGCCTGCCATGCTCGGCGCCACGTTGCCCAACCCCAACAATGCGGAAACCGGGATAAAAAAGGGTTGGGTTGAGTTGCCAAATATTGATTGCCCGTGATGGCCATCAGCTGGGGGGACTTTTCGTAGGCATGGAGGCCATCTTCACAGAATCGGAAAAAGTCGTTTTCGGGCAAACAGTCGTCTTCCAGAATAACCGCGGCTTCTTCTCGGGCGAAAAGAAAGGATAGTTTTTCTTCAATTTGGATTCTTAGGCCGTAGTTTTCGTCATTATAAACCCTGATAACTTCACAAGGCCAATCCACATGCCCCAACAAGCCCCTTGCTTCATCACATTTGCGCTGGTCGCCCGCATCTCCTGACTTCGGGCCGTCTGCAAATACATAGAGCCGCGTCGGTCGAGTTTCACGTATTTTAACCATGGTTCTAGCCAGAACCTTGGGACGGTTATAAATAAAAAGTGCTAATGGGATCTTCACAATGCTGTGAAAAAAACGGACCTCGGCAAAATGATGGTAGGGCGATATCCCTGTTTCTTGAGAAATTGTACCGCAGAGTTTTCGCCGATTTTTTCCCTATCTTGGTGAAGTACTTCCATCACAACAACGCGCGGCCTATATCGGCTCCAATCATTGGACTCCAAAACCTCCAGCTCTCCCTCTTCGACATCCAAGGACATAAATTCTATCGTTTTTTCTGGCGGCATGTTTTTTTTGAGTATTTCACTAAGTGGCAACTGTTGTACCAAAACCTGCTGTTGAAATTCGTAGTCTGTTTTTTCCGAGAGGAAATCTTTACGTTGTCGCGAACCGGTATTGAGAAAAGGTTCATTGAAAATATAGAATTCGCGTGTTCCCAAACATTTGCCAACAAAGGCATTGATAAACAAATCCTTGGGCCTGTACTTTTGATAAAGACTAATTAATCCTGGGCTGGCATCCACGCAAAGTCCCCGCCACCCATTCAAATAAAATAAATATGAATTACTGGCTTTCACGGGATCCGCTGAACCCACATCAACGAAAAAACCAGGCTTTTGCGATTCTAAAATCTGGTTTAATAGAAAATCCTCGCCATCTTGCGAGAAAAATGATGGTTGAGTTTTTGTCCAATGCATTACTCTTGACCACATAGATTTAAATTTCAAACTATATCGTGTTTCTTGGTTTCTATTATTCCTGCAGCTCTAAGGTCTTTTTCAGAACATCTATCGGACTTGTTTTTATTAAATCTGTTAATGATTCGCTGACTTGACTATCTTGTTCAAGAAAGGATAAGGCCTCTTCATAAAACTCATAGGCTATATAGAAAAAGACCAGCATCCGCCTGAATGTCTCAGGCAAATCTTGTGCCACATCACGACGTAAAGCGAAAACTGCGTCACATTCCCATGCTGTTCTTTTGCCGATTTGGTTAGAAGTTTTATAAATCGACCCGCAGGAATATGGTTTTATTTCCAGCAGCTCATAGCCCCAGGATTCAAGATCCCTGTTGGCCTCCCAGAAGCGTCCCGACCCCTTCATCACTGGGGTAGCCAAGAGTGGAGCTTCCATTTCCACCCCAACAACTTGGTGGTCCTGCAGTCGTTTGATACCTCCGTGCAAAATCTCCAATTCCGTACCTTGCGTATCGAGCTTGATCACTACCGGCAGATCTTTTGCGTGACTAGCTAAAACATTTTCCAAGGTTTCGGTTTTAACCAGTTTTTCTTTTAAGGGGAAAAAATACCCGTGGTCGATTCCGCGATGGGCTAAGCTCGGATGGAGAACCGGGGGATTTAAGCTCGATCCGCTATCCGTGGAAGTAACATAGAGGGTACGAGGGTCACCCTTCCCACTTAATCCCGTCCCGCAAACTTCGACTTTTGCTGGATATTTCCAATTATTTAAATATTTCAGATTCTTAGTATTTGGTTCGACGGCAACAAGGCAAGTGTTGGGTGAGCTCAAAAATGTAGACCATGCGGATGGGGGGTAGTAAGATGCTCCTACATCGACACATAAGCAGGGAGGTATTCCTGGAGATATCTGCCTTAGTGCACGATTCCTAGCCCTACTTTTTCGTTCCAGCATCCGCCGAATAAAGGGCAGTTTTATCAAATGATTGCCTAGTAAGATAGATATTGGCTTGCAATTCTTTTTCGCAATTTGGGGCGTCGGGCTGAACCGAAAACGACCTGCAAGGCGATGCGTTCGCCTTGGTTCACTAATCCGCCGCGGTGCAATAACTTAGAACCGTCAAAAACCAAAAAAGTTCCGGCTGGACCTGTCATTTTTCTTTCCAACCCTTTCATGGCGCTCTCGGCTTCGCTTCCTGGAAAAATATCCCACCCAAAGTGAGAATTAAAGCGAATCTCCTGCGGAAGAAGCATGAAATGCCTTCGGAAGTTTTCCGAGGTCATCGACTGATGATATGCTTTTTTGTAGTAATCCTTTAGGGGGGAGGCAGTAGCGCCTCCAATATTGGCAAGAACGCGTCCTATAATCTCCTGCAAGGGATTGAGCCCCAAACTTTCATAAAGTGCCTGATAGTAGCCTGTTGGACCGTTATCAACTGTTACGTCGGTAAGGTATACAATGGCTTTAGGAGCGCCGATTGATTCATCCAAATGGGCATATAGGGTATCTGGCGTTCGTGATAGCCCCATAAACCCGTTTCGCCACCACTGAGCTTGTGAAACACTTAATTCAAATGCTTGTCCTCCTACTTGCATAGGCTGATTCATGTACTCACTTACCGCGTCATTGATACCTGTTTTTTCGAATTCCTCGTTGAGGATTTTAGTGATTTTCGTTGCTTCTGGCCCAGAATTAAAACTGAGATCTTCTCGGGTAAGCTTGCCCATAGCCATTCTTTCTCGGAAAAGCTCGAGATGCGGACCCCCAAGATGAAGTATTTTTTTTACTGCATCCTCAGGAAGTTTGTCGATGAAAAATCTTTGTGAATTTAATTTTTCAAGAAAAGGTTTATGTTTTTGGAAAATCACCCTGGTGAAAAAATCTGGTCGGCGCCGCTTAGCAAAAAGCGCATAATCATGATCAAGAACTCGCAAAATTTCTGCTTCAAGTTCTTGCAGGAAGTTTTTTTCATATGGCTCCAAAGCTTGATGCCGTAAAGCCGCCATTAACTGACCTAACCCTTGCTTCGCTTCAATTAAATCGGTGAGCCGGGGGAATCCCTTAGAACAAGCTGTGCTCATCTGATTATATAAACGATTAAATTTCTCCAAGTCATGCTGCGCATGGCCTATGCACCAACTGTTGCCACTTCTAAAGGCAGGATGTGATGCATAGCTATTATATAAAAGAGCAGAAAAAGAATGCATGAGAGCCACTCTAGTATTTTTCATTGATGGGTCAAGTTAGATAGACAGTCGCGGGTAGATGGAAATTAAGAAGACTTATTTTAAGCTAAAATACCCCAAATCACAATTTCACCTAAGAAAGATTCTGCGTATGAGATTATGGACTCTCCGACTATCGGAAATAATTGAAGAAAATATGAACATTGGGATATCGATTCTTTGTCTCCACTTTTTTCGCACAAAGTTCCGCAGAAAAGAAATCCAGCGGGGGGTCTTCCATGCCAAAGAAAAGGTATTGGTGCACAGATAAGCACTAAGCCATCTTTCAGCCTGTTCCTTTGTTTTTAAAGGAAAATACCCGTTAAGAATTTTTCTGAACTCTTTTTCATAAGCCAGTGGAGTTCGACTTGTAAAACCAAGTTGTTTTCCAGAGTTTGCATATAAGGGGAAAAAAGTGAAAACAGGTATGGCTCTATTTGCAAAGATGTCGCCAACGGTGGACCATGCATTAAAAACTAAATCAGAGTTTTCAAGATGATCCCAGACAGATCCTTGCTGTTTTAGAGGTGCCCACAAAACATTAGGCAGAGATCTTGTCTTTTTTAGCCTATCCAGGTGTAACGAAAAATCGGCAGTCGTTTTTTCTCGTTTGTTTGGATACAGCCGTGGATGCGGACGTATATGAAATTCAGCTTCTGGATATTTGCGGGCCAACGAAAAAATCCATTTAAGCCAAAGTATTTGATTTGAAAAGGGATGACCCTCACTTGTCGGCAGCAACCGCAAAAGCTTTAGACCTACAAGTTCATCGGGTGAGCTCAGGACCACTAGAATCTTTTTTCGTTTGCGAATCAAGAGCTTGCCCTCGTCTAAATGCTTTTTGGGGGAGGAGTAGGCCCAGGGTTTTTTTGAAGCAAATAGCCCCAAGGTATGATTCTGGATTATTTTTCGTGAGGCTCTGGAAACTTTGAAAGATCTTTCTCGGACTTTTTTTTGTAGCCCTTCCAAGAATTCTGTCACATCGTTCTCAAATAACATGTATTCATTATCTTCGTTCATGTTGAAACTCTGATGTAGGCATAGGCTTGGAATGCTCAGGCGGCTTCCAAGTTGTGCGAACAGGCGGTGAATTCCGTATAAGGAATTGTAACTAATGATAGAATAATACTTGTCTTGTTTTAGAATTTCCCAAGCCTGGGGCATAATTTCGCAAAGATATTTATACCTGGAATTCCATGTTTCGGGAATTTCGTGCCGGCTTGTTCTATCGGATTTTTTTTGACTCAGAACTACTTCATAGCCCGCCATCCTCCACAAATCATTTCCTCGAAGGGGTCCTTTTTCACGAACCAGGGGATTACGAGGAACTATCCAGCGTGTTTTCCATGGATAGAGCATTGAGGCCAAGGACGCCAATCGGTGGCACTCCCCGCAAAAATCATCTTTGCTTTCACTATTTCCATCTTTTCCGACACCTTTAGCCAGCATTGCAGTACAATCCGTTTTCATTGCTTGGCGACAATGAACCATGGTGATTTTATATCCTTGTTTATGCAAAGTCTTTGCCAAAGCAACTAATGGATAATGGAACTCTTTTACGATGACAAAGGGCGCAATGAAAAGAATATTTTTTTTATCAGATTTCATTGAGCCAAAAGCTTAAATTCACCAATTGCCAAAGAAACATCATATGATTCTCCCGTTGCGCTCTTGAGGAGACAATATGGTCGTGTTCGTCTATGATGCGATCCAATTCCGGGACACGATAAATTCCCACTCGTCGGAAAGCCTGGCTCCGCACCATGTCCTTGAGAATCTGCGTGTTTTTTCCTGAAAACCAAAGATGCGCCGGTGCATTCCAACCCGTTTTTCTGACCCTTGTACGAGTCGATTCAGGTAAAATTCCTTTCATGGCCTTCCTCAACAAATGCTTGGTGATCCCATTCCTTATTTTCAGAGTTCCAGGGATTCGGAACATAAACTCCACAAGGTCAACATCGTAAAAGGGATTATAATGAGGAATACCAAATGCCCATCCGTTTCGATCTTGGGCCCGAAGACAACACGGCGCAGTTTCCCTAAAAATATCTTGGTAAGATCTGTTTTTCAGTGAGTCTGAGAAAATTCTGTCCAACACTGGCGTAAAAAGGGATAAGTCAAAGATATCCTGATTCACACACCGTTTGTAGCGCAGATAAAGCCTTTCGTCGGGTCGAACGGAGCCTTGCCTTGCAAAGTCTGTCCGTCTTCGAATCAAGGCCATGGCAATCGCTTGGTTTTTCCTATAGATGGGATGGTCATGATGCCTCTGCCAAGAGGCAATTTCTTTTCGAAGGATACTTCTCTTCCCCAGACGATGCAGATCGGCAAAAAAGAAAATAAAGTGCTCATACTCCCCGGCATTGAGCTCGTCTCCCCCCAGTCCCGTGAAAAATGCCCCAATTCCGTTCTGTGAAGCTCGGCGACAAACTTCAAAGTGACTGAGCCAAGTGGCGGTTGCAACAGGCTCTTCATGAATGCGCACCATTTGTCGGATTGTTTCAAAGACAGATTCTTCTCCCACTCTAACATTGGCCCAATGGCTTACTTTTGAATCGAGAATAGTTCGGATTTCCCCGGTTTCGTCATAGGCAGCATCCGAATAGGTGGCTGAATAAGCCTTTTGTTTCCGCCCTGTGATAGACACTGCAGAGGAAAGCACCGACGATGAATCCATTCCCCCGGAAAGCAAAAAGCCAGGCTTATTGGACTCTTTCAGTCGTATCTGAACAGCACTGAGTATTTTTTTTCGGTATTCTTTGCTCAATGCCTCTTCGGATCCCTGCAAATTCGCTTCATCTGAAAGCCCCCAATAGCGTTCTACCTCCAAGGTTCCCCCGCACCACCTTACCCAGTGTCCTGCCGGAACCTGCCGAATATTTTTATAAGGTGATGCATGAGGATCATTATCAAATGTTCGATAGTGACATCCCGCATATAATCCTAAAAAGATAGGATCAGGCTCCCGTCCTACTCCAGGCAACTCTGTCAATGGCAACGGTTGGGACGAAAAAGCAATCCAACTGGAGGTGGCTACATAATATAGCGGCCGGACTCCCAAACGATCCCGCGCGAGGAACAGCGTGCTTGAGAATTCATCGTACAAAGATAGAGCAAAGTCGCCCTGAAAAATCTTTAGGCATTCGGGAAAGCCCTTGTTCGCATATTGATCCGCGATAAGGACACCCGAATGCTTGGTTTGCTTACTCCAAAAGGTTCCATCCCAAACAGTGCCTATCCGGTTTTGCCCAAGACTTTTACTGAATATACAATTTTGATCCGTCGAGGCTAGGTTGGCCGACCCAATTTTGATCTGATGCATTTTGCCCATACGTGCGACGCCAAAGCTCCTAAAACTCATAAAGTTATGCGCCGATAAACTACGCCCACTGGAAATATGCCCTCGGATTCGCGCCATCGAAGAATTCATTATTTTGACTTCTTAAAAACCATAAAAGACCAGTGGTGAGGATGTCCGATTACCAGTTCGGCTTTTCCTTGAGTCCGCTCATCCATCAAGGGTGTCGCGACAAAGCCCATTCTCTTAGCTAGGAGTTGTATTTCGCCAGAATTGTAGGTGTTTACATGGACATGCAGATTGACTCCATTGTCCAGGAATGTGTCCTGCACATAGTAATATTGTGAAGGAAGATCCCAGATAGATTCCCGTAGAATTAGAGTTTTTCCTGCAATCATCAGAAGTCGCTCCAAGGGACGATGAAAGTTTTCGATGTTGGACAAAACATTCAGACAAATCACATGGTCAACAACGCCTTGCAGATCTTCGATCCTGGTGCAAATCAAACTCTCTTTTGAGCAACCCCACCGCGGCATCTCCTCTTGCCCAATTCGTATCAGACTCGGGGCAGCATCAATCCCCGTGTAATGCAGTTTCATCCCCGAAATGGAGTGGAAAAAATATCCACTCCCACAACCAACATCCAGCAACCTATCGCCTTGCTGAACAACCTTGGACAAGATTGCGGTGGCTTGCCTCGCACAGTCCATCTCCGGCTCCTCTTTGCGACACCGCGAACGGTATAAGCTGGCAACCGTCGAACTATGTTCCCAGATATTAAACACCTGGTAGCCGTCCGTTGTGATCAAGCAGCAATTCCTTTGAGTATAAATGCTGATGCCATAAAATGACCGCGCCAGTCGCGCGGATTTTCCATTCGGAGACTCTGTTTTCGGAACCATTCGGGGTTGGTGCACTCAAACATGGGAGGCAAACAGTGGTAATGATAAAACAATACTTCTACTTTTCCAAATCCTGCTTGGGCAAACTGTTTCGCAGAAATCATGGGATTGTGGGTTCGCGATAAAACCTCGTCGTAACCCGGCTCCCCTGCTTTGCCTTGGCGGATCGGCGGCAAGTCCATGCGAAAGTGCCCTTGAAGTCGTCGCAGGGCAGTAGCCGTGCTTTTTTTGATTCCCCTGGAAATTCCTGCCCAACCATCAGGACGAATCAGGCGCTCTTCTAAAAACCTGAAGCTATATCGGTTGCAAGTGAAGAGAGAAAAAAGTTCGTTTCGGGCTTCCACCAAAACTAATCCTCCGCGATTCACATTTTTCCGTAAAAGGGAAAACACTTTTTTATCCATGGCTTCTGGGATATGCGGCAGGACGCCAAAACATAGCGCAGAATCAAACTTATGCCGGACTCCGTCTTTCGGGCCCCGATAGGCGCGGGGGTCGAGAACACTTCCGGTCCAAATATGCTTTGGAGGGACTCCTTGTTTGGACAAAACCCGCTTGGCCTCATCCACCATGCCAGGCGCCAGATCAAACCCGAAACGCCGCGTTCGGAATCGCCTTAATTCCCTTAACATCGAGGCTGGACCGCATCCGGCATCCAAAACATTTTGAGCCCCGTGTCTCCGCAATTCGTCTTTTACAATTTGAAGGTGGACCGGCGGATAGGCTTGGGCTGATTTGTAGTACTCTTTGAAATAGGTTTTTCCCCAAGTGGAATAGCAATGAGCCACGCGGTGCTCAATTTCCCAAACCTTATTTCCTTGAGCAGTCTTTTTCACGTTTCTGAAAAAAATGCGCAGAGACTTAACTTGCCGCTAGGTTCCTGAAGTTCAAAAACTGAATCCGCACTCCAGCCTCCTCTTTGAGCAACTGAGACAAGGCTTGATTCACTGAAAACATGCAGATGCTCGATAAAGAATTCTTCTCTCCCCGGTCCCTTTTGAGCAGCTGTTACATTTGGAACTTCGATGTAAAAAAAACCCCCGGGTTGGATCCATTTTCGGGCATGAGCCATCATGGTGATCGGATCTTCCACATGCTCCAATACTTTGTTTAACGTAATCACATCAAATCGCTCTCCAGTTTCCGGTTCCCATTGGAGAAAATCTGCATGAACTGACTTTACTCCGGCATTTTCTCTGGCGTGGGCTGCAGCCCGCTCATCAGGATCCAAGGCCGTCACCTGCCAGCCTGCCTTTTTCATCCGAAAGGGGAACACCGCCAGCCCTGACCCTACATCGAGAAGACTCGGTGTTTTTTTCTCTCCCCATTTTCTTTTTGCAAAATCCAAGACCCTCTTAACCCTCGCGGTATTGTCCGATAAGTTCTCGGTAAGAGCGAGAATCCGTTTGAAGTTTTCCTTCAATCGGTCTCCATAGGTGCCGTCCACATACCCGCCCCGATAGAAGTCAGTCAGATCCATCTGGATCTCGGCATGCCAGTGCCCGCAGTTCCGACATTTCTTATACCCCCGTTGATAGGTTTGCCCCCCCCAGTCAAAACGGGTCTCCCCTTCGGGAGGTTGATTGTACTGAAAGGCAGGTACTGGATCAGGCTTGTCGCAAGGACAAGAAAGTGAAGTTCCTCTAGTCAAAATTTGGCCTTTTTCTCTAATGCCTCTAACGCGCTACTGCTATCCATCCATGCAACAACTGACAGATTTTCCTGTACGCAGTAATCATCGAACTGTTTTTCTTTCCCTTTCTCCACCAAAAGCACGAAAAACTTACCCGTCGCACGATTTTTGATCAGCACGCCCCGTAACCCAAACTGTTCCAACCTCCCATTCAAGGATGGAGTTGCATAAAACCCCCACTCTTTTCGAGCCACATCGTACTCCCCCCCTTCGGGCAGCGTGAAGGTGACTTGTTCATTAGGTTCCAATCGTATTTTACCATAGTCGAGCAGGGTGATTTGCCCGGTGGGCCCGACTTGAAAAGCTCGTGGAGGCTGCTGCGGAGTAAATTTCATAGATTTTTGACGCGCATCTAAGTCTTTCGCCAAGGCCAGTTCGGGATTAGGAACTTTTTGAGCTCCCACCTTCCTCTCTTGTCCCTTTCCCATATCTTACGGTTTCGGAAGGTCTCTGCCACTTTATGAAATTTGCGTGGTGAAATGCCTAAGTAACGGCAGAACTCCCCAATTTCAACCCGTGCGGACTCCTCTCCCCGTTTTTTGACGATTCGAATGGCTTCAGCACGACTCATCCTTCCGCGCCGAATCTCCTGGGAAAGATTATCCCAAAGGCGGGTGAACCCAAACTTATACCATTTCATCCAGTGATGGAGGGTGATGAGAAAACTGTCGTCGATGTCCGCAAAATTATAAAGCCCAGTTTTGGGACGTGTAGCCGGTCGAAACCCATACCGCTTTGCCTCCCGGTACGTCTTCAGGGGATCCCAAGGAAAATACTGACCCAAAAAGACGGCCCGCACGGGATACCGGCGAAGCTCCACAGACGAAGGAAAACGATACGGGGTCAATTCTTCCAGCGTGAGTCGAGGACTCTTCCAGTCCTCCGCCCGGGTGCCATGAGTCACCCCATAACGCCGAAACCATTCCGGAGTAAGCTGGGTCCCTTTCAGATTTTCATCCTCATCCCCGCCGTATTCGTAAGCTGAATTTTCTCCCCAAAGAATCAAAGGGATCTGGTAGTTGACCGCCACCCGCATGGGGATTGCGTGCAATGCCATGTGCATCGGAATAGCCGGACTGCCGAATTTTCTAAATGCTTCCCAGGCAAACTTTTTCTCCACCTCAGGGTTGATGCTGAAATCCGTATGATCCACGCCTAGTCGAATGAGGTTTTGCAGGTTTGCCTCGCCCAAGGCGTTACGGGCGGGACTTTTCCATGTCACAGTCAGCGGCCTGAGCCCCCAGCGCAGCGCCGTGATGACCTGCCACGTGCTATCCTTGCCTCCGCTGACAGGGATCACACAGTCGTAAGAAGCTTTTTCATTTTTCACTTCCTTCACCAACTTTTGCCAAGCCTTGCGTCTGTGCTCCCAATTCACTTTTCGTGCACACACTGCCGCCGGGCAGTTGCAGTTTCCTTTCGCGTCAATCCTAAGGTTGGGACGGGTATCCGGAAGAATACAAATACGGCAATAGTTCAATTCGCCACCTCAAAGAAAAGTCGAAGGTTAATTAGGTTGAAGATAAACTTTCCGATGTGGTTTGGCGCTGGATCCACATCCAACCACGGTTCAATAACTTTCCATTCAACAAGCTCGGCAAGGGGGGAAGTATGGTCCTGTAAAAATCTGCGAAAATCAGTATCCTTCATCGGAAAAAGGCTGTTCAGTGAAGCATTAAAACCTTTTTTGCGCCGATCCAAACGAACCTGGTCATTTAGAATCCCCTGCACCGCATCCCTTAAAACAGATTTCGCATGACCATCCCGGATCAATTCCCCAGTCGGTATCGTGTAAGCTGCTTTAAAGAGTGCCGTGTCCAAATATGGACTACGATTTTCGACAGAATACCTCATCGAGTTGAGATCATCCTCATGTAGGGCCACTGGGGTATTTTCCGTAAAAAGCTCGTTGAGCATGCGGTTCCGCAACAAGGTTAGACCGTAATCGTCTTCCCGAAAACATTCCTCCCAGGGTTCCTTCAGGGTGCCGCGAAAAAGATCCTGGTGATCGTAAATGTGATCCCGAGCACGGGGATTTTTTACGTACAAATCGGGATCCTGAAAACATGGATTCCGTACCGTCGGCAGAATGTGCGTTTTCCATGCCTCCCGCCACTCTTGATCCCGCCCCGCTTTTTTCATCTCCGCCAAATGAAGGATGTAATGATCATAGTACCCAGTAAAAAGCTCGTCTGCCGAGGTGCCCGAAAATGCAACCTTAAAACCGCCGCGATGAATCTCCTCGCTGATCATGGAATGGACCAGATAGGTCATCGTGGCCACGGGGGCATCATGGTAGGCCACCAGATCACGCAGCCGCTCCAAGCTGCCTTCGGTACGCAGTTGGATCGTGTTCCAAGGAATCTTCAGATCCTCAACTGTCGCCCGCATATTGTCCGATTCGTCATAACGGGGATCTTTGTCCAAAATGGAGAAAGCGGTGGCCCGGCAGTTGAATTCCTTAACAGCGATGGAAACCAAAGCCGTTGAATCCACTCCACCGCTTAAACAAAAAGCAAGCGGCACATCGGAACGAAGCCGTATCCTTACGCTTTTTAACAAGGCTTGGCGGATTTCCTCCAGAATTTCATTACGGGGACGATCCCGAATCGGTGCCGGGACGGGATCCCAATGCCGCCAGACGCGCAGGTTTTTGTGCCGAGAGATTTCCGCTGAATGCCCAGAGGGCAGTTCTTGGATTCCAGCCCAAAAACACTCCCCATGCTTGTAAAGGGATTTATAACCTAGAGTAAGATACCGCCGTACCTGATTCAGATTCACTTCCGGCTTCCAGTCGGCAAGAGTTCTTAAAATTCCAGATTCCGACGCAAAATAAAGACCTTGCGGTCTTTCGGCAAAATAAAGAGGTTTTTCCCCAAATCGATCTCGTGAGAGGAAAAGAACCTGCTTTCGCGAGTCCCAGATAGCAAACGCCCACATCCCTTCAAACTTTTCCACGCAGCGTGGTCCAAATTCTAAATAAGCCTGCAGGAGAACCTCCGTGTCGGACGTCGTTGTAAAAATACGCCCTAATGCCTCCAATTCACTCCTGAGCTCGAGGTAATTATAAATTTCTCCGTTAAACACAAGATGACACTCATCTCTTTCCATCGGCTGATCGGATCTCGGGTCTAAATCCAGAATGGAAAGCCGCGAATGAAGAAGATGGATTGAGCCCCCTGCCCGAAAGGAAAATGTCCGTATTTTTTGCGCGTCTGGACCGCGGTTCCGCATACGAAGGAGAGCTCGGCTCGTTCTCTGCTCCGGCAAAGGCTTCTTTCCGATAAAACCAGCGATTCCACACATCAGGATCGAAAGTCCTCTTTGCTAAAAAGAATCCCTTTTCGAACGGGACGCGAAAGAATACGCCCCATTAATTGGGATTCGCTATCGGGAGAGAATCCTGTTCCTGGCCTCAGCCAAACCAAATCCTCCGCGCCAAGTTTATGGCCTGCCATCAGGTCTTTTCCCGCGGCAGCGGATCGTCTCGCTCCAGGGGCAGATGAAGGCGCTTCTTCCAGATTAGGCTGGCCCAGCAAAGTTTCCGCATGACGAATCCTATCCACCAGTAACTTCAGGTCGGAAGGGTCTGCTGAAATAGCATGATCACGGAAAGTTGTCTTCGTCTTGTCTAGGGTGAAATGTTTTTCGATAATTCTTGCACCCATTGCCACCGCAAGTACGGCAGCTTCTATACCCATCGTGTGATCAGAGTAGCCGGGCGTAATCCCCTTCATCTTGACCAGTTCGCGAAGATGCCCCAGGGCAGCACGGTCGTCTGCTGTCGGATATTCTACAACGGCATGAAGGAGAGAGAGCCCTGGGACCCCTTTCCCTGATTCCCTCCAAATCTGATGAAAGAAATTATGAAGCAGCTCTTTTTCAGGCCAACTTGACAAACCTGTTGATACAAATACAGGTTTTCCAGTTTCAGCAACTTTTTGGAGGAGGGCCTTAAAGTTGCTGTCACCCGATGCGATTTTGAAAGCCGGGACGATTGGATTGAGAAAATCGACTGAATCCAAGTCGAAGGGGGTAGATAAAAAGATCACTTCTAGCCGGTCGGCCTCTTTTTTAAGCTCTAAAAACTGCGCTTTTGAAAATGCGTACCGGCCTAACTGGTTTAGGCGATCTGTCTGGTCTGAAGACACCAGAAGGTCCGGTATGATTGTCTGAAACTTGACTGCATTTGCACCAGCCTCAGCTGCTCCTCGGATTAGTTTTTTTGCCTCTTCGATCGAACCCTCGTGATTATTGCCAATCTCGGCAATAATTAGAACTTTTTCGGTTGTATTAATCGAGCCGATTTTCATTTATGTCGATGCAATACCCAGCAGGTTTCTCGAACGGAATATCCCAGACCTTCATACATTCGGCGGGACGCATGGTTGATTTCCTGCGTGCCTGCCTGAATCCACTTCCCAGGTGTCTCTGCCGCTTGAAGCAATGCTTTGCCAAGTCCTTTACCCTGTTTCTCTGGATTCACGCAGAATAAATCAATCACTGTTCTTTCATCTCCTTCGATTAGGAGAATAAAGCCACTGGGTTTCTTTTTATCTTCGACCACCAGCAGTCGGTTTCCCCTCAAACCGTAAAAAAAGTTCTTGGCCCAATCGGATTTGATTTTTGCCCCTAAATCTGGCCCCACAAATGGATCCACATGGAATCTGGACGAGTGAAAAGCCGCTGCAGCCAAAGCACAAACCACTGCCTCATCTTCTGGCTTGGCAGATCGGACAGGCCATGCGGGTGGGACCGATTGCACTCCTTTTTTCTCGTATATCAAACTAGTTTCTTGAACTACGAATCCTGCTTTTTCGAGATTTTTCCGTGACTCAGAATTCTGTGTTGAGATCTTTGCGTAACAGAAAGACTTTTCCGGAAGTTGGTTTTCGCTGAACCCGGAATCTGAAAATCGAAAAACTGGCCGATTAAGCTGAAGCGTTAACCACTCGTCTTTTTGGTACAGAGAAAAACCGCTTATTCGTTGATCTGAGATTCCGCAGGCGCATGTGGCATCGCCTTTACGCGGTTGAAAAGCCCCTCATACCAATCCATATACCGGGCCATCCCCTTATCCAGCGGCCAAGCCGATTGGTAGCCAATCATTTTACCCGCTTTGCCGACATTAAGCGTTCCCCGCTCGGGCATCAGCCCATCCCTCTCCATGTGACGGATTTTGATTTTGGGGTATCGGGCTCGCACCAACTCCGCCATGTCGTTGAGCGACCGCCCTTGCCCGGCCGTCAGATTGAAAATCTGATTTTGGCTTTCGGGTTTGGATAGACAAAGACAAAGACCCTGAACGAGATCCCCGATATAAGTGAAATCCAGCTTTTCTTTTCCATCCCCCTTGATGACAAGATCCTGTCCTCGGAGGGCATTTTCAATGAAAACTTGCCCCACCCTTCGGCTAACGCATCTCTCCCCGTAAAGGGCGGAGGGGCGCACAATGGTGTAGGGAAGCTTGAATACCTGCTGGTAGGCAATCACGAGTTTCTCTCCGCCAAATTTAAGGGCCCCATAAATTCCAAGCGGGCTGCATGGACTGGCTTCATCCACAGATTCGGTTTCAAAATTTCCGTATACCATGCTGGATGAAAAATAAATAAAGTGCTTTACCACATCCCTTGAGGCATCCAGGGCATTCTCAAGGGTTCGAAAGCTGTGATCAAACGTGTGAAAGGGATCCTTATTGGATCGACTGGCATGCGCCACTGCTGCAAGCAGGACCACCGCTTCGGGCTTGAGCTTGCCTAAAAGCAAGCTGAGTCGCATATAATCACGCGCATCCTCCACATGCAGGGGAATGTCAGCGTTACGCAGCAGCTCGATTCGTTCATTCAACATCGCCAGATAGAGATCCCTCTCCGCATTCGTATAACTTTCGCACTGGAGGGAAAGGAGGTTGTTTACCTGCAGTCCATCAATGACAGAGACCTCGGCCTCCTGTCGTTTCAACTCCAAGGCTAGATGATGGCCGATAAAGCCCGCCCCACCGATGAGCACAATTCTTTTACCTTTTAGATTGGCCAGTTTTTTCATGAAATCTTTTTTAGGGCTTCTTGCATCCCTTTTACAATAGCCGCCATAGCTGACTCGTCGAGATGCGGTCCGACGGGCAGCGCCAACGATTCATCGGCGATAGCCTCTGCCCCTGGACACTGTCCCTTTTGATATCCGTATTTTTGGGCATAATATTGGAAACGAGGGACGGGATGCGGATAGTAAATACTGGTCCCGATTCCTTGTGCGCCTAGGAGTGCAACCATTTCGTTCCGTCTTTCCCGAAGGTTCCCTTGAAGCAGAACTACCGCACAATAATGCGATGAGGTGCACTCGGGATCCGGAGAATCAAGCAGTTTGATCCCTCCGATATTTTCGAGTCCTGATTTCAGGATGGAAAAGTTTTTTGCACGTCTTTTCAAAATCTCGTCCACTCGGTTCAACTGCGCGCACCCGAGGGCAGCCTGCAACTCACTCATCCGGTAATTTAGCCCAACCCCTGTAACCTCATAAAACCCCGGAATGGATCGCTCGGTATGAGTGCGATCAACATTGAAGGCCCGAAACTTGGCGATTCGGTTGAGGCGGGTTTCATCCGTAGAGACCAACATGCCCCCCTCCCCTGTTGTGATGTGTTTCACGGGATAGAAGGAATAACAACCGAGTATGCCCAGCAAGCCAACGTGCGTGCCACCCACGCGCGCTCCCACGGCCAAAGCGCAATCCTCGACCACAGGAAGGTTTTTCTTTCCTGTGATTTTTAAGATGGCCTTCATGTCGGCTGGAATGCCCGCAAAATGTACTACAAAAACTGCCTTGGTTTTTGGAGTAATGGCTTTTCCCAAAAGAACAGGATCCATATTGCCCGTGGTCGTTTCGCAGTCGACAAAGACGGGCTTTGCCCCGGTCAGTTCCACCGCATGAACCGTTGCCACATGAGTCATAGCCGGGACCAGCACTTCGTCCCCTGGTCCCAACTTAAGGTCCAGTGCCGCCAGATGCAGGGATGCCATGCAGGAACTTGTGCTGATCGCATGTCCCCCACCCATCATTTTCTCAAATCCTTTTTCGAACTCTTTGCCTTTGGGCCCGTGGGTAAGAATTGGGCTGTCTAAAACGGAAAGAACTGCCGCCTTTTCTTCTGCGCCGATCCAGGGCCGTCCGAACGGAATTTCTTGGGATTTGTTTTTGTCAGCCACTACTTCGCCTTTTCCCGGCGCCCGGTTTTTAGAGCGCGATCCGCAGCAATCAGTGCACTGGCCAGAGAAAATTCCCTTTCCACCGCTCGCCTTCTGCCTGCAGTTCCTCCCCGAATCAAGGAGGCAAAATCGGAAACCAACTCGCCCTTGGAGGCAGGCAGCCGTTTCCAAAGAAGAGGAGCCGGACGGGACTCTGGTCGGCGGGAGCGGTGCCATCGGGCTCCCTCATCATCGACAATGACTGTCCCCCGGGTTCCAAAAATCCGAAGTGTGTGTTGATGCTTATGCACGCATCCGAAATTAGCGGTGATTCGGGCAACAAGTCCCGAAGGAAATTCAAAAACCGCAGAAACAAAATCCTTTCTTCGAAATCGGGTCCCATGCGTGCATATCCGGTTGCCGGTTGCAGTTACCCAATTGGGCTTTTCACCAGCAAACCCCAGGATCAGGTCCAGCAGATGAACTCCTCCCCCTGCCATGACGGAGTAACCTTTGTCTTTTGACCTCCAACCATTCGTGATTTTGTGGACTCTTCCGTATAGATAATCTCCATCCATGGCGTAAATCTTGCCTAATTTACCAGCAACGATCATCTTTTGGATTCTGCGGTAAAGGGGAGCGGTCCGGAGAACTAGATTGGCCATCAACGCCGGTTTTTTATCGCCCCAAGCCCTGCGGATTTTTTTTAACTCCTTGTCATTACGGCAAAGGGGTTTTTCCACAAAAACGTGTTTGCCGGCCAACATAGCCTCCACGACCTGCCAAGCATGTTCTCCATCAAAGGTGGCGATAGAGACTGCATCGACTGCCGGATCCTTCATGATTTCCTCTAAATTTCTAAAGGTTCCGGTTTTTAGTTCACGGGAGACTCGTAAGGCCTTTTTCTTATCGCGATCGCAAACCCCCACCAGTCGTGCTCCTCGGCAACAAGCCCAAGCCTTGGCATGCTGTTCCCCTACCCCAAGGCCGATCACCGTCGCTCGAGTCAACTGGGGCACAATTTTTCGAGTCTTTCGATGTCCCCAGTTTCTTCCACGCTCCAAGCCAAGCCAGACTGATTTCCCAAAGGATTCTCGTGGTTTAGAATCCTGAGCCCTGGAATTCGATAGAGGTGGGGAGTGACATGTTCGTGATCGGCATCGGTCTGCGGAAAAAACTCTTTTTCAGTAAATAACCGGCGGCGCAGGACTTCCACACTGCACCCATGCGGAAAGGTTCGCGGATGGACATTGGTGACCAGATCAATATCGGGTCCCACTAGGTTTAGCATGCTTCGAATGAGCGACGCGGGGATGAGGGGACTGTCCGCACAGATGCGCACGACCCACTCCGCCTCAGTAGAAAGAAGCACTTGCTGAAATCGTGACCAAACGTCCCCAAGACTTCCTCGATAGACTTTCCAGTTTTTATCGATCGCGAATTTTGCGACTGCATCATCCTGTGTTTCGTTGCTTGTGGCTAAAATAACCCTTTCTTTTCCACAGCTCTCACCAACAGCCTCCAAAACATGTTCCAAAACTTTTTTTCCACGAAAGTTTGCAAGTACTTTCCCGGGAAATCTACGTGACCCAAATCGAGCTTGGATTACGGCAATAGGGGCACTGCCGTCTGTTTTCTGAGTTGGCACTTTAGGCCTGAAAATAAAGCTTCGGACGCTTCCCAGGGGGGACAAGATTTCGGGTGTCGACAACCGGAGCAGCACACTGTGAAAAGTCGTGCTGTTGGAAGCAAGAGTGTGCTGTGGAAATAAGGACGAGATCACAGGGAGAGTCAATGGGAACAGATTTTCGGCCGAGCAGCATGTGGTGTTCTCGTGTAGATCCGATTTCGGGCACATAAGGGTCGTGATAATCCACGATTGCCCCCTTCGATTCTAATTTTTCGATCAAGATGTAGCTTGGGCTTTCCCGATCATCATCAACGTTAGGTTTGTAGGCCAACCCCAATAGCAGGATCTTCGATCCCCTGAGTGGTTTTCCGACCGAATTTAATGCCTCCCCCACTTTTTGAAGCACGAATTCTGGCATGGAAGTGTTGATTTCTCCCGCCAGCTCAATGAAACGTGTCGCATGGCCGTATTCGCGAGCTTTCCACGTAAGGTAGAAGGGATCAATTGGTATGCAGTGCCCGCCGAGCCCCGGTCCAGGATAGAATGGCATAAAGCCAAATGGCTTGGTTTTGGCCGCATCGATGACTTCCCAGATATCGATTCCCATGGAGCCATAGATAATCTTAAGCTCGTTCACCAAGGCAATATTGACCGAGCGGAAAATATTTTCCATGAGCTTGGTGGCCTCTGCCGCACGAGTGGAACTAACTGGAACCAATCTCTTGATGGCCCTGCCGTAGAGTTCCTTTGCCCGGTCCAGGCATGTTGGAGTGTGCCCACCCACTACCTTGGGAATCTCCGCCACTTTACTTTCCGGATTCCCCGGGTCCTCCCGCTCCGGCGAAAAGGCGAGATGAAAATCTATTCCCGCCTTTAGACCACTTCCCTTCTCCAAAACTTTTCTCAAATCCTCATCCGTTGTTCCCGGGTATGTGGTCGACTCTAACACCACCAGCTTTTTTCTCATGCCCCCTTCCACTTCCCGCCTTTCCCCATCGGTTTTCAAGTACGGCGCAATCGCTTGGCCTGTTTTTAGAATATATGAGATGTCCGGTTCTCGATTCTTGTTCAGAGGAGTTGGAACGCATATGACCACAGCCTCGCAGCCCTTGATTCTAGAAAAGTCTGATGAAGCCGAAAATCTTCCTGCCTTGACCTGAATCCCTAAATCATCAGCCCCAATATGTCGGATGTAGCTCTTCCCCGCGTTAATATTCCTGATTTTGTTCTCGTCGATATCTAATCCCAAGACACGACAGCCTGACTTTGCAAATTGTAGACACAAGGGCAAGCCCACATAGCCTAAGCCGACTACAGCTAAATCAAATTTAGGTTTTATTGTTTTTTCAGGAGTTTTATTGTATCAAAAGAAATTCTTTTTATATCGTCGCGTCGGATATGCCTACCCAATGGAAGGCTCAAGATTTTGCGTACATTGGCTTGGGCATTTGGAAGCGGAAGGTTTTTCATTTGTCCATTAAATGCCGACAGTTTATTCAGAAGAATTGGGTAATGGACTCTACAATCTATTCCTCTTCTCGATAGATAAGTTTTTAATTCATCTCGTTTCAGTGTCATAATCATAAAAAAGTTAAAACTACTTATACTTTTTCGATACGGCAAAATAGGAACAATCTTCCCATTATTTACTAATTCCTGCATGTATTCTAAATACATATAAACTTGTTTTCTTCTTTGTTTTAATCTGAATTTAATTTCCTTTAGCAATCTGGTGAGAAATGCTGCTTGAATTTCGTCCAAACGAGAGTTTTGGCTAAAGAAACTGCAATCATTTCGGTCAATATGTCCATGGTTTCTTGCTCTCATTAAATATCTATAATGGCTTATACTTTTGACAATAATTCCGCCACCATCACCTAACCCACCTAATGTTTTTAGTGGATGAAAACTAAAACAGCCGAAATCTCCAAATGTACCAACGTGACGATTTTCCACATAAGATCCAAAGGCTTGGGCGCAATCTTCAATTACATAAATACCCTTATGTTCCTTTAAAACCTTTAAAATCGCTTTAATCTGCGCTGGTATTCCGCCAAGGTGAACCACAATAATAGCCTTAGTTTTTTTGTTAATTTTGTTTATAATTGATTTGGGGTTGATGTTGCATTTTTCATCCACGTCGCAGAAAACTGGATTCGCTCCGACAATTTTTACACAGCTAACAGAAGCTAAATAGGACATTGGAGTGACAAGAACTTCATCACCAGGTTTAACTCCACAGCATTTTAATGATAATATTAGTGCATCAGTTCCGTTGGCACAAGAAACAAAATGCTTCGCATTTAAAAACGTTTTTACATTCCTCTCAAACCTGTCAACACAATCCCCAAGAATATAGTTTCCGGACTGAAAAACCGCCCTTGCACTATTCAGAAATTCAGTGAGCAAGTGTTTATTGCCCGCAAACAAATCTACAAATTTTATATTTTTCAAAGGAAATTACTTTGCAGAATTTGATCATAATTCACAATATCCTCAAAAAATGCAAGTTTATTGATTTCCTCTTTTCGTCTTTTTAGTCGCCGCATTATTTGTTTTTTTATTTTATAGGAATGAATATATAAGTTACTTAATTTTTGAAAGGTATTTCCAAATTCTTTTTTAATATAATTCCTGTCGTTCTGCGTTATTTTTTTTTGAAGCATGTCCCGACATTTAGAAAAAAAGATTAAATCAATTGTTGAATTTATTAAATCTTCTGAGGAATTGTTTTTTACAAGAAGTTCTTGATTCTTTTCATATCTATCCTGTTCGTCATGATCAATAAAAAGCGGGGCCTCAATCGGCGCAAAATATTCTTTATAATTGCTTTTTTTATTAAAATAATTTTTAAATAAAATGAAACTATTTTTCTTTGAAATAACCGCTATTGGGCGAATCATGTCAAAATAAATTGAGGGGCGATTAAAGAATGGCCCAAAGTGTGTAAGCCCCGAACTAGAACCCACTACAAAGTCTGACCTCTGAAAAACTTCAATCTGATTGTGAGAATTTAATTTTCTATCTCTAAAAGCGTCAATATGAATCGGTTTCATAGTTTTATCATTAAGCGCAAAAACTATCGGAAGTATTTTTAATCTTTGTAGAAATTCAAAATAGGGTGTGTATTCGTCCAAGTTAAGGCCGTCGCGATAAGATTTCCAACCCCTGAATTCACTTGTTCTTAAATGAAAGCTCATTAGCATATTATTAGATTGATTTTTATTGGTTAATATTGATGGGATTTTCTTATTGTAAAATTTGGGGGGAATTTGATTTGTAGGATTGAAAATTTCATCTCTTTTAATTTGCCTAGTATTCTTAATAAAGACTTTGTTGTCGCATAATACATTATAAAAAAGGGAGGAGCTGAAACTTAAGATTAATTTATCCCCTAGAATTTTTCTTAAATAAATAATCGACGAGTTGTCGGTGCAAAGTGAAAAGTTTACATTCAAAGCTATAATGACTTTTTTTCTTTTTAGCGCATTTGCCGCGCTTAAAAGAACAGCAAGGTGTCCAACCGAAAAAAGCCAATATGAGTCAAGGAAGATAAAATCCTTGTAATTAGATTTTGATGGTATGTTAAAAAGAGATTTTAAATACTCAAATAGCTCAAGTTTACTGGATATATTATGTGGTTGTCCTACAGATTCATCAATATACTTTCGAATTTGATCACATAGATAAATACTTTTTTTGTTAAATAAGAGAAGAGAAGCTAAATCAATGAAAATATTTTTCTTTTTATCAGTCAATTTACAAAACACACGCCGTGACAGCGCTTTATTTAGAAAAGAAATAACGTTATTCTTTGTGAAGATATTTTTCATCAGATTCCCGAAAGCTTCTTTGATTCTTTAAATACCAATGACGCATTCGGTCCAAACCATCATCCAAATTGATTTTTGGCTCCCAGCCAATTTTTTGTAATTTGTAAGGATCGAGCATATACTTTAGGTCTTTTCCTGGCCTGTCAGCTGAAGAAACTATACTATTTTTTAACATTTTGTTTTCTAGTTTACAAATCTTTGATACAAGGTTTTTTATGCTTATCTTTTCTTTTGGCGATATGTGGAAACATGTATGTGTTATTTTACTATTAAGAATTGTTATTATTGCCCGAGAAACGTCTTCACAGTGAATAAAAGATCTTTCTGTTTTACCACCTCCATGAAGTGGGATTCTTTTATTTGTATTTAAATAGTGAAATGTCCTTGGTATAATTCGATATAATTTTTGTCCTTCTCCATAAACATTTGCAGCTCTTGTTATAATGAAAGGTAAATTATATTTATTCCCCCACATTTTTACGAAAAAATCACCAAGTGCTCTTGTTGCGGCATATGGAGTCGAAGGAGAAACCCCACAATTTTCGCGCACCCATGTATTAGTGTTTCCGTAGACCTCTGGTGTACTAAAATGGATATAAGCTTTAAGATTTTTTATTTTGGCAAGTTGAATGAGTAATTTAACTGTCGATGTACAATTTGTTTTCATCCAATGCAGTGGATTTGTCCACGATTCTGCAACCATACTTTGAGAGGCAAAGTTTACAACACAATCAATGTCATGCTTAGCACTCAATTGAGGGATCTTCTTTAAGTCTTTGTTAATATCTAATTTAATGTAAATTTGTGATTTACTTTTTTTGTAAGCCAAAAACTTTTGTTCATTTTCTTTCGACCGAGAGGTGGCTACACAAAATAAATCGTTTTCTTGAAGATACTTGACATAATGACTGCCCGCGCAGGAGTTTGAGCCAAGTACAAGTGTTTTCATTACTGCTTACTGATTATTTTGTTAAGAATCATTGTTGATGAAGATGATGGTTCGTTTAATAAAATTGTTTTTCCATTGAATCTGCAAACAAGTCTTTTCTCTTTTAGAAACAAACCGTAGTTTTTGGATGTCTGTCTCTTATAATCATTACCTTTAAAATAGGCATAAGGCTTTATTTTTCTTATTGAATCAACGGCTGTTCGTTCTGTATTGCTAAATACATAGTCGATATACTTTATTGAGCTCAAGACACTCATTCTTTTCCTGCACGAGAATATAGGTCTACTTTTGCCTTTTTTAACAAATCTATCCGGTGAAACAGATACAAATAAAATGTCACAAAGATTTTTTGCTTTTTGGAGATAATTCACATGGCCAAAATGGAAAACATCAAAACATCCATGACAAAGTCCGATTTTTTTTCCTGACTTTTTTAGTCTTGAAGAAATCTCTTTGGCCCTTGCAAGTGATGTGATCATTTTATTTTATGATCTCTATACATTTTGAGCATCAATGGAGGAATGCCAAATTTTCTTTGCCCAGATCGTTTATGAATATTTTCAACTTCTTTTCTTGTAACTTCAACGTTCTTTTTTGCTTGAAGGATTGTGGCTGGGACAAACCCGTGCTGATATTGTTCACTTATCAAATGCGAAGTATTTATTTCTACTCCATCTTTAAAGGTCAGATCCCTTATAATATTTCGATTGGGATGAAATACTTTAAGTCTCGCGTCTATATTTTCTCCAAATATTTGTTTTGTTATATTTTTAGCTAAGGTAGGAGCTAAATGAAATCCGTCTCTTCTTGTCCCGGTAATCACAAAAAGGTTACTTATTAATGTTTTACCAAATAGCATGTAGCCGTCAACTGTTGTTGGCCGATTTCCAACATTTATTTTTACAAGTTCAGCGTTATAAAAGTTTTGATTAATTTCATTTATTGCGGCATCTAATAAATGCTTAATACTTATAAGTCTTCCGCGGAATTTCTGTACTTCGCTTATAAAATTACTTGCTCCGATAATTATATCTTGGCTGCCAGCATCAGATTCCCCACTTACATAAGGTACTGTGTAAATTCCACATGCACCCCCTCGATTTACCGTTCGAACACAATGAGAGTGAGACCTTCCAGATGCCCGAATTTGAATAGAAACGCCGACGCCTGAAAAAACTGGTTGAAAATACAATTGAGCCTTACTTTGCTTGAATAGCCTGGTGAAGCCAGAACCATTTGCGACTAGATATTTATCGCCACGTAAAACATCTTGATTAGATAGTTTTATAAATTCTACTTTTTTTGAATTATAAACTATATTAACACATTCTTCATCGATAAAAACGACTCCTAGTTTTTTAAGTTTATGTTCTAAGATTTGCAATAATAAATTTGGATTTAACCACCCTTCATTTGGGATAAATATGGCTTTATTAGCTCGGTATCTTTCCTGAGGAAAGTAGTTAGGAATTTCGGAGGGCTCAACAAGATCATATGTTTCATGGTACTGATCTAATGCTGATTTAATTGAAGTGAAAACTTTATCGTCGAAACTATCAGAGGCATTGTTATTGATAATAAAGGTGCCTTTTTTGTAACTTTTAATAAGTTCCCTGCGGAGAGGCTTGGGTATATCTAAGTCTTTAAATATTTTTTTATTAAAAATGTCCCATTCTACTGTTGCTTGCCGACTCACTCCAAAATGATTGCGACTTGGCACTGATTTTAAACTTGTAGGCTCAATCTCCGCAAAAGAGTTAAGCATCGCAGCAGCAGCAGTGGTAGCTCCTCCTAGCCGATTTTTTTTCCCAATAACAATTACCTCGACTTTTGGTGATCGCTGTTTTATTTCATACGCACTCATTAATCCTAAAATACCATTTCCGATCACAAGGATTTTTTCAGGAACCATAATTAATGTATCACTTTTTCAGTCATTAGCCTTCTCATCCAATTCACATTGTAAAATGCATCATCATCAATAAATTCTTTTTGTGCATATTTTTCGACAATTTCTTTAATTGCATCATCAACAGTATGGCGCGGCGCAAAACCAACATTTATTAATTTCTGTGAGTCTAAGCGATATGACCTTGGATCGTTTGACTCTTTTGTAACAATTTCAGCTTTAACATATTTTTGAATTAATTTTGCGATTGAGGAAATTGTCATATTTTCAAAGCCACAGTTATAGACGCCATTCAGCTCAGGCCTTTTAATCATAAACAGGTATAAATCAGTCACATCTTGAATATGGACGTTTGGTCGAAACTGCTTGCCTCCTAGAACTGTCATTTTTCCATTTTTAAGAGCCTGCATAGTCAAAAGATTGACGGCAACGTCAAGCCTCATTCGTTTTGAAAATCCACATACAGTTGCAGGCCGAACAATTGTAAGAGAAAACTTTTTACTGTACGCTTCTAATATTTTCTCGCTGCAAATCTTTGTTTTATTATATGGGGAAAGGGGAACAAGGTCTAAATCCTCTGTTACCCTATCTTCTTTTTTTACTCCATAAACACTTCCAGATGATGCATAAATTACTTTAGGAACCTTATTTTTAACACAAAACTCAGCAAGCTCATATGTTGATTGACATGAAACCTCCCATGTTAATAAGGGATCCAGCTCAGAGCAGGGGTCGTTTGCTATTGATGCAAGATGAATGAGAATGTCAATTTTTTCATTAAAAGATAGCGATCTAATTTTTCTAACATCACCTTTAATTTTAATAAGATTTTTATGCTCCGGCAAATAATCTCCAAACCAAAAAGTATCAAAACAGAAGACAATATTCCCCTCTGCTAGCAACTTTGGAATAAGAACAGCACCCTTATAGCCGCCACCACCAGTAATAAATATATTCAATTTCTTCCTTAATTTATTAGTTTTCGAGACACATTAAAACAAATACTTAAAATTAACTATCACATTATTGCTTCTTGTAAAATATTTATTTATGGTTTTTTCCCACCAAAAAGTTGTCTTAATTATTTTGTGAGAAGGGTCCCACTGACGCATTTTTTTTAATGAATCCATCGTTCTACCAGTTTGTATTTCTAAATAAATTATTCCATCTTTCCTTATTATTCGATTAATTTCAGAAAATACTTTTTTGAGTTTGTTTATAGTTAAGTGAGGAAGCACTTCTTTGCAAAAAAGAAATTTAACGGAGTTATTCTTTTCATGAATTTTAGAGATACATTTTGTTACAAGCAGTTTTTTAATTGCCATTTTTGAATTATTTTTTGCATACCGGCTTATATCTTGTCCTAAAATATTTCTAAATCCAAGCCTCCAAAATTCATACAAAATAAATCCTTTCGCACAACCTAATTCAATGATCCTATCTTTTTTTTCAAGCTTTAATGATTTGACTAATTTTTTTACTGGCTTAAAATATCTAGAATCGTATTTATATTCACCATAGCCTAGATGTCTCTCCCCCCCATCAAAGTATGTTTTCCCAAATGTCTTAAATTTCGCTTTTTTCCCGAAGTAAAGTATTTTATTTCTTCGGTCTGGTGACCTGTTTTTGGGATTTTTGAATAGGGACTCTTTTATAATTTTCATGCTTTTTTTGAGTTACATAGATATATAAAATAATGGCTCATCTTTGCAAAGCCTGTGTGAATAATCTCATCGTTCATCGAAAATGGATATATAACGTGAAAAAACTTCTGTAAAAGTTTTAGCCCCTGGGCTTGAGTTTTGCAATTAATATGTGCTTCCCTGTTATAAGGCGATGCATAAATCTGAGATTCAAGCGAAGGAAACCCGATTAAAAGCGATCCATGCTTTCTTAAGCACCGACAGCAATTTGTTAAAAATCTTTCTTCTTGGAATCTGTCAATGTGTTCGAGAACGTCGAAACACACAACACCATCAAATTCTTCATTCATTTTACACTCAAGAAAGTCAGCCCCAACAAAACTTATGTTTTTTTCATTACCAAGCATCCTTTTTGCATTTTCTATATGAGTTTTATAAAAATCCATTCCGAGCACATTTACACACGTCTTTGCTAACAAAAGCGAACCAAGGCCTTCCATACAGCCCAAATCTAAAACCGACTTAAAACCACAAAACAATTTTGAGGCAAACTTATATTTTGAAAGTGTGAAGAGAATAATTTTGGGATCTGTTTGCAAAATTGTTCCAGTATTTTGCCCAAGTATAAAACTTTTTGTCTTCCCAAGAAAGGCATTAACAGGAACGTACGCTTGTTTTGCCTTTGATGAGGTTTCTTGACCATAAAACTTTTTATTTTTCATTTATTTAAAATCGCTTTTACAGAAATTCGTGCCAAGTTTTTTTCTTTCATTGTTGCTTGCGGATGCGAACAAGCGGACCCAATTGCAAGAACTTTCATTCCTCCGGCCAATCCGGCTTCCACGCCAGCCATTGAATCTTCAATTATTAAACAGTTCCTTGGTTTCGTTGATAACAAAGATGCCGCACGAAGAAAGATTTCTGGGCTCGGCTTACTCTTTTTTATTTTGTTGCCATCAACAATAGCATCAAATTCGTTATGTAAATTTACAGCCTTCAGGATTAAAAGCGCATTCTTACTTGAAGAGGCAATCGCAGTTTTTATATTTTTTTTACGTAATATTTTGATCAATCTGAGAGCTCCGGGCAAAATATTTCTTTTGGATAATTTTGGTATTAGTCTTTTGAAGTAAGAATTTTTCTTTTTCACTAGATTTTTTTTTTCTGCGGGAGAAAATTTTCTATGAGAAGCTTTTAGCATTATTTCTAGTGAGGCGTTCCTGCTTACTCCTTTAAGTTTTTCATTATCTTGTTTTGAGAAAGAAATGTTTAAGTCGTTTGCGAGTTGTAACCACGCCTGGAAATGCAACTTATCAGAGGAAACAATGACGCCATCAAGGTCAAAAATGACGGCAGTTATTTTTTTCTCATTTTTCATTTAATTCATTTTATTGAATTCTTTTAATATTAAAAGTTTTTCCCGGGCTTAAAAAAGCAGCCGCCCTTGGCCGGTCGGATCCGCTTGCGCGAGTCCAAAGCCAATCTGAGCACTGACGGTTCTGTGTTTCCGGTCAATGAAACTTGAGAATTTCGGAATTCGGATTGCGGAATTCGAAATTCAAAATCCCAAATGGGCCCCCACACGCCTGCCCTTAGCATGGGGTAGCGGGTGGCGGGTATTTAGCATACTACTCACTGCGCTCAGCGTACGGCTTTTTCTCGTGTGCGGTAGGCCGTGGGCGGTTGGCGGTGACTTCGAACTTACTGCCCACAGCAAACTGCTTACATTTTGTCTGCGGTAAGCCGTGGGCGGTTGGCGGTTACTTCGAACTTACTGCCCACGGCAAACTGCTTACATTTTGTCTGCGGTAAGCCGTGGGCGGTTGGCTGTTTGCGGTAGTGTACTAAGGACTGGGGACTTGCTTTGTTTGTGAACAGTGGGCGGCCAAGAAAGTGCAAAAGTTTATTTTTCCTGATTTAGA
>Ga0247835_1001006_pt1 | contig 36658 bp, 33 predicted proteins | sample LaCtaG_3_FD_189912 | JGI IMG/M metagenome (GOLD analysis project Ga0247835, IMG submission 189912) | Freshwater microbial communities from meromictic Lake La Cruz, Castile-La Mancha, Spain - LaCruzMarch2015_13.5m | ecosystem: Environmental > Aquatic > Freshwater > Lake | place: Spain: Castile-La...
TACACTGGTTTCACAGGTTACACAGGAGTAACTGGCTACACTGGTTACACTGGTTACACAGGATACACTGGTTATACAGGTTTCACAGGATACACTGGTTACACTGGTTACACTGGTTTCACTGGTTACACTGGTTACACAGGTTTCACAGGATACACTGGTTACACTGGTTACACAGGTTACACTGGTTACACTGGTTACACAGGTTTCACAGGATACACTGGTTACACTGGTTACACAGGTTACACTGGTTACACTGGTTACACAGGTTTCACAGGATACACTGGTTACACTGGTTACACAGGTTTCACAGGATACACTGGTTACACAGGTTTCACAGGATACACTGGTTACACTGGTTACACAGGATACACTGGTTACACTGGTTACACAGGTTTCACAGGATACACTGGTTACACTGGTTACACAGGATACACTGGTTACACTGGTTACACAGGTTTCACAGGATACACTGGTTACACTGGTTACACAGGATACACTGGATATACTGGTTTCACTGGTTACACTGGTTATACCGGTTATACCGGTTACACAGGATACACAGGATACACTGGTTATACAGGAGTAACAGGTTACACAGGTTTCACAGGTTTCACAGGATACACTGGATACACAGGTTTCACAGGATACACTGGTTACACTGGTTACACAGGATACACCGGTTACACCGGTTTCACAGGTTATACAGGATTTACAGGTTTCACTGGTTTTACTGGATATACAGGTTTCACTGGTTTCACAGGTTATACAGGATTTACAGGTTTCACTGGTTTTACTGGATACACAGGTTTCACCGGATATACTGGTAATTTTGGTATGGGTACATTTACATTTACATCAAGAAATAGCAATTATGTAACAATCACTAATTCAGGAACAGCGGTTGCCACCTCATTAATAGATACCGTTCCTGATTATACTTATAATGCTTATTCTACTGAATTGTATGCCTTACCCGTTTATATGTCATTCCAAACAGGAAACACTGCTTATTCGTTTATTGCTGGTATTAAAACATCAAATCTTTCTGGTAATGAAAATAGTTATGATGTTGCTTGTTTTAAGATAAATGATAATCAATATATTCCTTATACAAATGGAGGAACTGCATTAGCACCTGGAACTATAAATACAACCAATAAAGTATTTGCCATTTATTATGATGGATATAATGTTGCATGGTATGTTGATGGCGTAGTAGTAAATACTTATCCTCTTGTTAGTACTAATCCATTATGTTTAAATGTATCCTTTCCTGGTCTTGGTGCGCCTGGTCCTAATGCAGGTGCAATTATTACAAATGCTCATATGTTTCCATTATACTTAGGAAAAACAGGTTACACAGGTTATACTGGTTTTACTGGATACACAGGTTTCACAGGTTTCACTGGATACACCGGTTTTACAGGTTATACTGGTTATACAGGTTATACAGGTTTCACAGGTTACACTGGTTACACTGGTTACACTGGTTATACAGGATACACTGGTTATACCGGTTACACTGGATACACAGGTTTTACAGGATACACTGGATATACTGGATACACTGGATACACAGGTTTTACAGGATACACTGGTTACACTGGTTATACAGGATACACTGGTTACACTGGTTACACAGGATACACCGGTTACACAGGTTACACTGGTTTCACCGGTTATACAGGAGTAACAGGATACACTGGTTATACTGGTTACACAGGATATACAGGATATACAGGTTATACAGGTTACACTGGCCCTACGGGCACGACTGGATATACAGGAGTAACAGGTTACACAGGTTATACTGGTTATACAGGTTACACTGGCCCTACGGGCACGACTGGATACACAGGAGTAACAGGTTATACTGGTTACACAGGTTATACTGGTTACACAGGTTATACAGGTTACACTGGATACACTGGTTACACTGGATATACAGGATATACAGGAGTAACAGGTTATACAGGTTATACAGGTTATACAGGTTATACAGGCCCTACGGGCACGACAGGTTACACAGGTTATACAGGTTATACAGGTTATACAGGCCCTACGGGCACGACAGGTTACACAGGTTACACAGGTTATACAGGTTATACAGGTTATACAGGTTATACAGGTTATACAGGTTATACTGGTTACACAGGTTATACAGGTTACACTGGATACACTGGATACACTGGCCCTACGGGCACGACAGGTTACACAGGTTATACAGGTTACACTGGTTTCACCGGATACACTGGTTACACTGGTCCAACTGGATTTATATCTGCATTAGGAACAAATTACAGCGACTATGTATATTGGAATAATAATACATCCAATTGGGAAGTAGGTGGAACAAGTATTCATTTGGGTTCTTTTGCAGGACAAAGTGGTCAACAAGATTTTGCAGTTGCTCTTGGTTATCAAAGTGGTGTATATTCACAAGGTACTGGATCAGTAGCAATTGGTTACCAAGCCGGATATACAGGACAAGGAACAAATGCAATTGCCATCGGTAGTAATGCCGGAGCAATAGGACAAACCGATAATAGTATTGTAATTAATGCATCCGGAGCAACATTACCAGGATCAAATCCTGGTTTTTATGTAAATCCAGTTCGCGGTTTTACAGGACCAACTGGTTCAAGTGGTTCAACCGGGTCCTATCCTTTAACTTATGAATTAACTTCTAGTGAAATTTATCAAAATTCTGGAGATATTGTAGTAGGTGGTAATTTATATGTGAATGGAAACTTTTTACAAATTGGTTCGAATCAAATACGTTCAACATTAGTTACTCTAGTGGATGCATCTGGTATAGTTAATTTAACAGCAGCAAATATTGCTGCTGGAATTATCACATTAACAAATCCAACAAATGTAGTAGTACTTAATTTTCCACAAGCAAATACATTATTTCCCATTTTAACATTCGGAACTACATTTCAATTGTTTATTAACTCACAAAATACATCTATTAATAGTAGAATAGATATAGGTACTATTGGAGCAGGAGGTTCTGGTTTTGGTGTAACAACTGGTGTTGATGGTTTATCAACAAGAATATTAGTTATTCAAATCATAAGTCAAACGGAATACAATTTATATTATTAATATTGACATATTATCTTTCTTTTATTCAAATAATAAAAACATTCAAGTGAATATCTTGGTATAGAAAATATAATAATAATAAAAAAATACATTTTTGTTATTATCAAAAAACATTTGCCTCTACAAATATGCATTTGCCTCTACAAATATGCATTTGCCTCTACAAATATGCATTTGCCTCTACAAATATGCATTTGCCTCTACAAATATGCATTTGCCTCTACAAATATGCATTTGCCGCCAAAGGTCCATTCTCAATAAATTCTCCACTCATCAAGTAACGCGAAGGATAATTCATTTGCATTGGTAGACCAACATCTGCATATCTCTCTTTAAATAATTTATTCCCTACATTCCATTTGGTTCTCCAAGTATTTATACCGTGATTGGGTTCTGCCGGTTTTCCCAATACTTTTTTTCCAAAAAATTTTGCTTGTGTTCCTATATCCGTTGTCAATTTTGAATATTGAGGAGTTAAATAACCAATTTTACCCGCATCATTCTCTCCTCTTATATAGGTGGAAGCAGGTTTTGGAAAAATTTGATAAGGACGACATCCAGGGCAATCAATATCCGCAGTACATTGTTGTCCAGTTAAATAACAACGTGCACTTGGTCCGCATTTGTTTTGACATGATACCGTAGTGGTTAAAGGTAAATCAACATTATGACTTGTTAATGGACTACCAGTATCTAAAAAGGGCTGCATATAAGGATCAAATGCTTCTTGACCTACATATCCGTTTTTGATTAAATAATCTCCCCATTGAATGATGCCTACCAATAAAATCAAAGAGAGAAACATTAGAAAATAAATAAAATACTCTTTTTTCATTCTTTATATAAAACAATATATTTTTTATAATTATAAAAAATGATAAAAAATGATAAAGAATAAAAATAAAGATTCTATAAATTAAATTATTCTTTTATTATAAGTAAATGTCTTCCACTTCGATAAATGATTCAACAAATCTAGATTCAACGAATCAAGAATCAGAAAATAACGATTCCACAGATACAACTCCAAAAAATACGAGTAAAGAAACCGTCCAAAACACGATTGCTTTTTTCAATTCAATCATGTATCAACTACTTAATCTCTTTATTGTTCTTTTGGTAGGAACCTCCATTTTATATGGGTGTAAAGTATCTCAATCCAATATTTTACCCACCGAGTTCCAATGTTTTCCTTATCAATCGAATGACCCAACCATTAAAGAAATACCTATCAATATGAACACCACTTATCTAAAAGGAGAGAAATATTCTCAAAAAATATATTTTCCCTATGAATATAACAAAAAAAACTTTCTCTTGGATTTTTTGAGAAAAGTCAAGGAATCTCCCAAAGCGAGTTCGGTTGCTACTTTTTTAGTGGATGTCATCATGTCTTTTATCCAATTCAACTATTCTTTAACCAATGGTTTTTATAGTATATTAAACACCTATCTACCCGAATCCATCATTATGCTTTTTAGTCCTTTTTTCCTTCTCCCTTGTTTCCTCCTTTTCATCTTTCTCGATTTCTTTTATTTTATGTATGCCTGGTTTAGTAATATGTCATGGTTATTCAAACGAAATGTCAATAATACCGATACCGGAAAACCAATCTGGAAATCAGTTGATTTATTAGAACCATTCAGTTATTTTTTCGCTTGGTTCTTACTATTTGTATTTTTTTGGATTTACATTCTAGGGTTTGGATTTATTTTTTCGACCCTATTGTTCATTTCTTTATTTTATACTTTCTTTACCCCATTAGGTATCACTGGATTCACAAAGTTAAACAATACATTCCATAAAATATCAATGTTTCAATTTTTCAAAGATATACTGAAAGATAAGAAACAAATGATTATGCTCATTTTCTCCATCATTGTGGTTCTCTCCTCTCTCACTTATTTCAATCCAATAGTAAGTATTATCTTTCTTATCATCTTTATTCTTTTCTGGTTCGGCGCAATTCCAAATAATTTATACATCAACCAAATCCCTGAAAATTTATCCAAAGTTGCCAGTTATAATGTTGCCCAAAAGACGTGCAATGAAACCAAAAAAACGGTTGCTTCAAGTGTATGGAATCTTTTTCGATCCCCGAATCAACAAACGGGTGGTTCCCAAGAAGGTGAATTTATCCATTCTTTGAAAAAACTTAGTAAACGGTTGAATATCAATGTATAAGAGAATAAAAGAATGAAATAATAATAATATAAAAAGGTTCTCTTATTATTATTTATATGGGTAAAAATAATAAAAAGAAAAATAAGGTTGGAAAAGAGTCATCAAAAACAGAAGATTCTAAAAACTCTCTCTATCCAAAAGTAACTCTTTGTACTCCTACCTTTAATCGACGTCCATTTATTCCATTTATGATTCAATGTTTCGAACATCAAACCTATCCAAAAGACCGTATTGAATGGGTCATTATTGACGATGGTACAGATAAAATAGGCGATTTGGTATCCCATATTCCTCAAGTAAAATATTTTGCTTACCCTGAAAAAATGACGTTAGGAAAAAAACGTAACTTAATGCACGAAAAGTCCACCGGAGACATTCTTGTTTACATTGACGACGACGATTATTATCCTCCCGAAAGAATTAGTCATGCCGTTATAACTTTACAAAAAAACCCGCATGCATTATGTGCTGGTTCCAGTGAGATGTATATTTATTTCAAACATATACATAAAATGCTTCAATTCGGTCCTTATGGTCCCAATCATGCCACTGCTGCTACGTTTGCCTTTCATCGCCGATTATTGGAACAAACCAGTTATGAAGAAACGGCTTCTTTGGCTGAAGAAAAACATTTTTTGAAAAATTATACCATTCCTTTTGTTCAATTGGATCCTTTGAAATCGATTTTGGTTTTTTCACATAATCATAATTCCTTTGATAAGAAAACATTATTAAATCAGGTCGCCAATAATCCTTTTATTAAAGAAACAGTAAAAACCGTCGATGATTTTGTCAAAGAACCGGATATCAAACAATTCTTTATGGAAGACATTGACCAATTATTGGAGAAATATCAACCAGGCAGACCTGAAAATAAACCAGATGTTGCAAAACAATTGGAAGAAATGCGCATTCAAAGAGAGAAAATAATGCAAGAACAAATAAAAAAGCAACAAGAGCAACAATCACCTTCACAAGTTTCACCGAATTATTTGAACGCAATGATTAATTACGAGAAAAAAAACAATGAATTGAAATTAGAAAATGATTTATTGAAAGATAAAGTCATTTATTTGGAAGATAAAATAAATAAAATCATCAAAGAAATGATTGAATTAAAAGTTTTATATAATACCAAAAATAATATTTAAAGATAATTTCACGAATTGGATTATAAGAAAAAGACTTTTTTCAAAAACAAATGTACTACGACGATCGATTCCACCCTGTAGACAGTAATGATTTAGACGATTATGATTCAAGACGTAATCATACCTTGCAAAATTTGAAATCTTTAGATAAAAATTATCATAAATATAAGAAAATGGTTACTGTCGAGGATGAAACCGGTTACCGTTCCCAAAAAAAAGTGTTGATTGAATATTATGCTTCTGGACAAATCGGGAATTATATTCGAAATGCACAAACTGGGATTTCTACCAAAGATATCGTTGGTTCAAAAAGTGAGGATTTCTATTTTAAAATCACCATCGGTAATTCAAATCCTCTTTTTTATGATTCTCCAGAACAATATGAACGACATCAACACGGGAAGTTATCCACAGAAATCAAGGAAAAATGGATGAAAAAGAGAATGCTTTTTGAGAAATCAATAAAGTCTTCACTCTAAAAAAAAAATAAAATCAATGTAAATACAAAATAACATATAAATATAATATAAATTATATGTTATTTTTTCCTTTTTTATATACTTTGGTTAATACATTCTATCATAATATTCATAAAGAATCACATATAAAAATTCTACAGAATCATAAAAGAGATTGGTCCATGAAAGACTTTGATTTTTATTCATTTTCTCCTTTTTATTCGAATTTCACAGTATGGGACAATGATAATGTATTAACACCTTCGTACATTTTAAGTGAGTTGCAAGATTTACCTTTGCAAGAGAACAATAAAAATGATGAAAAATACAAGGTCAACCCAGAAGAATACAAAACAATCTTGAAAATCCGATTATTTTTCATGAAAAAAAGATTCCTTTCTTATCTAGAAGATCCCCACGTTTCCACGGTTTCAAAAACAACCTTGATAAAAAAATATGATAAAAATATGATTTCCAATCAAAACATGAAAAACGGAGGATTATTCAAAGATTTTGATTTTGATGAAATCGAATGATTCATTCTTCAAAATCGTCCATATCCTCTTCCAATTCCATCGTGACTTTGTCGTCTTTAATATTATTCTCCAAAAAACGATAAATGCGTTGAATATTTAATTTACTAATTTCATAGTTTTCAAACAGAGGCAATACTTCATTAAAATCCTCGTGTTTTTCTTTTAATTCCGTAAAATACGTAATTAAATCCTTCTTATCCATACTCAATTGATTGCACAAATATTGAATAAAGAGAAAATTATTGTATTCCGTAGAATATTTAGTTAACACTTTCGTGAATCGAATTTCCGTATCTTTGTTGTCAACCGTATAAACATTTTTTATTTGACAAGCATTATCGTGATATAATTTATGATTGTAAAACGTTTTTATCAAAGAACTCATTTCATTGAATCGCCAGATTTGATTTTGAAAGGTTATTTTATCAATGTAATCGGAAAAACACATATTCTCCAACTGTTTCAAATAAAAAGGAATCGCATTTTCAATTGTTTGATTCTCTAGACTATTTACTACATTTTCATGCCATAAAAGACCAATAATTGTTCTCTCGGTTTCATTCAAAATGACGCTATGTTCTGGAATCGAATGTAAATGAATCATTAAGTTTCTTACTGTTTCTTTTGAATTTTCATTGTAGGATTTCAAACAAAAAATATGTTTTAAAATATCATAAATATTATGATTTTTAAATTTCTCGTTTTTAAAAATATCGACAATCATCATTAATTTTCGAAAATCATTTTGTATAAATTGAATCATTTGCGCCATATACCATTGATAAGAGGTATCCTTGTTCTGGAGAGAAGTTTTCTTTATAAAATACTCTAATAAATTTTCGATTTCTCCATTGGTCGGTGTTTTTAATTCGACCGTATGACAAACTTTGATTAATTCTTTTATTTTTTTATCTACATAATAATTTCCAATAAAAATAATCGGTATCAATGATATTTTTTCCATTTTTTGTTTCTTTGTTTTCTTCGGTCGTATCAATTTAATAAGTGTATTTAATCCACTTTTATCACCTGTATTCATTGCATCAATTTCATCGATAAAGATGATATTTTTTTTAGGTTTTTTATGAAACATACTAATGACACTATTACAAGAAATATTATTATTCAAAATTTCTTCTAAGATGGATTTATTTTTAATATCACCGACATCATAATAAATAATATTATAATCCATTTCTTTTAAAATATTTTTCATAAAAATGGTTTTTCCAATCCCCGAGTTCCCATAAAGATAAACCCCTCTTTTGGAATGAATATCAGATATATCAATATTTTTTAAAATCGTTTTAATTTCTTCTGCTTGTGCAGTTCGATGTAATACTTCATTCCAATCTAAATCGCCTATTTTATTTTGTGAGTTATCCATGATTGATTAAAAATAAATGGAAAGATGGATATTAATTATTTCTTATATTCTTAACAATATTCTTTTTATGTTGATTTTTACCAATTCCTTGTTCTTTTAAAAAGGAATTCAAAACATTTCTACAATTGGTAGAATCATTGATTAAACAAAAATCTTTCAAGAAATAAATATAATTTGAATAAATAGAGTTTTTATAACGATAATCACGGATGGATAACCATCGTTTCCAGTTTTCTTTGGTCATTTGTTCAAAAACAAAATAATGGTCTCTCCTTATGGTATCCCGAATGTAGTTTTCGTAATTATTTTTCAAAATCATATTTTTTATAAATGCATGATATAAGAGATAATATTCTTTACTAGAAAAAACCATTTGTTTGAATGGAATATATTCTTTGATGTAATCAATCAATACATCCGGGAGAGAAATGATTTTTTCTAATAATTCCATAATATATATTTATAAAAAGAGGTGCTATAAATATATATATTGATTTGTTTTTAAATCCCCATCCACTTTTGGAAAAGTGGAGCAAAACTAAGGGGGTGCACCCCCCTTATGATCCCCCGCTCGTCTTTTTTAATTAAACTTTAAATAGTTTAGTATTAGATATTCCAAGGTTATCCCAAGGTGTATGTTTTGCTCCACTTTTCCAAAAGTGGATTTGCGCTACTTTTCCAAAAGTGGAGATTAACAAGGAGGAGTTACCCCATAAGAAATTCCATCCCACGATACACCACAAGATTTCGCCCAATTATATTTAGCACAATTTGCGTCGGAACCAGTGAAAACAGAAGTATTAAAATTCATGGTTAAATAGTCTTGTCCGTTCGCTGGTTTACATCTTCCTAAATTTTTTACATTTACACAATTTGCTCCATTTCCTGAAGTATCCACCCAATAATCTGGACAGTCACCTACCATGGGAGGCCATGCTACTTTTTTTTGTGAATAAACGAAAGCGAAACTTATGAAAATGAGGGAAAGGATAAGTATCACAATTGCCGAAATCATTACTATTTTTTGAAAAGAAGCCATCTATAATATATAACTTTAGAATATACTTTTCTCAAAAGTATATATATAAAAATAAAAATAAAATGCAAAATATAAGAAATATGTCATCCGATAATTCTCAAAAAGGGGCATTAAATCCAATGAATACAAATTATCAATCCAATATAAATAATCAATTGAATGGACGTGTAGATATTAAAACACCAAATACAACTGATCTTTTTTCAATGTATGATAAAATTCCTGCTCATCAATGTTCTACCTTTCGTAATCCTACAGAGGGTTTATGGGATGATACACAATTATCGTTTGCTTTTTTCTGTCAAGCCAATATTCAAATCATTCAAAATGGAATAAGAGCGGCCATTTATAAAAAGTCCAACGGACAATATTTTATTGGAGAACAGGATTGTGATTCTTTGAAAATTATTATGCGTAGTATTTTTTTACAATATTCGGCGAATCAATTGCATCATATTGCGGAGCAAGTAGAAAATTTAAATAAAATGGTACTCGATTATTGTATTGAACAAGTATACAGTGAAGCACAAGGATATATGAAATATTTGAATGATGTGAGTACACTAGCAATACCAATTGCTCATCCTGTCATGACGGATAATACCGATCGTGAGTTGGTGTTTAATGGATGGTTCTAATTAAGGGAACCTCTACGGAACCATAGGTTCCGTGAGGGTTTCCGCTTTGCTTACGCCCTATGATCACTCCCGAAGGGAGCCCTTCGGGGATATAACTCCGCGCGGGCTCTACAACCATATCTACAATGATATTTCGCAAAGCGCAATATTATTGTCCGCTATTTTGTAGAAACTCGCGCGCCAAAAAGTACTAATTTTTCATTCATAAACGGAGAGAATCCTCGCGGAACCTACGGTTCCATAGAGGTTCCCCTAAGGAATAACAATTGCATTAAAACTTAAATCGTAAATGATTTTATTCACTTTTTCTAAAAATGGATATTTTTTTTTTAGTGTTTCGGATGCTTTATTTAAATTTTCAACGTGTAATTTAAACTCGCCGTCGCCAGCCAATTCTTCATCAGTATATACTAGTGTATATGCGCCACAATCTAAATGATCAAAGATAGTTATTTCAGTAATTTCATGTAAATCACGCGATAATTCGATGGTTTGGTCACAAGATAAAATCCAATTTTCATATCCTTGAATCCCATTATATCCTAAACTTGCGCCGGCTAAAACAAATTGGTCATAATTATTACAGTTTCCATTCAGATTCATATAATAACCATAGTCATCTACAAATCTAAAATCGATACAAGATAAAATTAAATCTTTACAAGTATGTTGTTCAGAGTCAACGTGTGGAGGTGGACATAAAGCAAATTTTGCTGCATTAAGTGCAGATTCATTTGCATTATTTATAGCTTCATTTAAAGTATTGCCACTACCACTAGACGCGGTTGATGTTCCTGTACAGGTTGCAGTAGCTGTAGCAGAATATTTTCTCATATAATATAATATAATATAATATAATATAATATAATATTTTTTACTTTATTTTATTATACTAATGAATATTTAATTTTTTACACCTTTGCGCATTCAAAATACTAACTTCTTGGCAGCATTATTCTGATTGTGTGGTCTAAAGATATACAATCATCAATAGTTTGGCAAAGGACACCGCGTTTTTTGCTCTTACTTCTTTATAACTTTTTTAATAAAAATCCATCGCGTTTTTTGCTCTTACTTCTTTATAACTTTTTTAATAAAAATCCATCTGGTTTTTTGCTCTTACTTCTTTATAACTTTTTTAATAAAAATCCATCGCGTTTTTTGCTCTTACTTCTTTATAACTTTTTTAATAAAAATCCATCGCGTTTTTTGCTCTTACTTCTTTATAACTTTTTTAATAAAAATCCATCGCGTTTTTTGCTCCACTTTTTTTTAAAAAGTGGAATATATACCCAATGTATTATTCTCAATGTCAAGAAGACGTTTTTTTAAATGAACGTTATTTTAAGAATAAAAAAAACGGTACTTATATTGAACTTGGGGCATTAGATGGAGATGCTTATTCAAATACCAAATTTTTTGAAGACCAACTAAATTGGAAAGGAATTCTCATTGAACCTCATCCAAATATTTTTGAGTATCTAAAAAATAATCGATCCAATAATTTTCTCTTTAACGATTTAGTAAGTTGTCACGAAGAAGAATTAAAATTCAGGTATTTTGTTCATTGTTACGCACCCGTATCTGGCGTAGAAAATACATTAACAGACCATCATTTTAAAGATTATTTTGATAATGAATGTAATCGATCTTTACCACAAGGTTCGATCATGATAAAACCAAAAACCTTGACTGAAATCGTGAAAAGTACTGGGTTAGAACATATTGATCTTCTCTCTTTGGATGTAGAAGGACACGAATATGAAGTACTTCAATCGTGGGATTTTTCAATTCCGATTGATGTGATTTTAATTGAAATGCTAGACCAATTCTCAGAAAAAGATGAATTATGTAGAAAACATTTGATCGAAAATGGATATCATTTTGATAGTAAATGCGCTCACAACGAAGTTTTTATTCGTAATGGGTTTACTTATGAATAAATACATTTTATACACAGAAAGGCGAGTTCCTTTACATCCTTGCAAAATTTATGACTGTAAAACAATATTACTATTTATTCCATTTTTTTTATCAATATTCAACATAATTTCTTCAAATGTGTCATAACCACCATATTGTTTATTCTTTTTATTATCGTATCTATTTTTAGTATATATATATTTTTTTGTCTTATTTTTTGTCTTATTTTTTGTCTTATTATTTCTCTTTTTGATTTCTTGTCTAGTTTTCTTTTTTTTATTTTTATTTTTTCCTCCATAAAATAAATCAACTGGTCTAGGTCTTATAAAACATTTTCCGTTATTTATTTCTTCTTCAAGATTTGCTTTGGTAATTGTGGGTAAATTAGTATTAACTACGTCTTTGTTATTATTATTATAAACAAAAATAATATCCATAATTTTAAAACGCGTACCCTCCGATGCAAATTGATATGCTTGATTTACTTGTTCTTCTTTGGTTCCTTGAAGTATCGTATTAATTTTATAGATAGGATCAATATACCTTATTTCATCATTGTAGCACGAAATGGATGAACTATGACCAATATCACTAGTAATTTCCCCTTTTTTTGGATCCGGGTATTTATCACTACTATAAACTCTAAATAAAATAGCATATCTATAATTTGTCTTAAATGCTCTCATAAAATCAATAATGATGGTTAATCCAAATTTTATGTCACTTCTTAAAATAAAAAATTCCATATTGGTAAGGTTGTGTTTTTGGATAAAATAATATTTATTAATATAATCAAGAATTCTAAAGATCGAAGTTCCTTTCATAGATAAACACGATATTTCTTCACGTGTAGATGCTTGAGGAATAAGACCATAATAGGATAAAAGATTTAAACCACATCCTTGTGTTTTAATGTTTCCAAGTGGACTCCAATCAGGTAAAGGTTTATAATCAATAATAAAACAAGGAAAGCAAGTTGCCGTTTCACTATAATCTTTCATACTATTTAAAGTAGAAGCACGTTCTAGCGATATATTTGCATATTTAGGAATCAAATTTGTAATATCTGTTTGATTATATTCTGGAATATATTTTTTATATCTTGTTTGACAAGAATAAATTCCTAACATGACATTATCCGGGTCTAATTTTTTTTCTGCACAATTTTGTAATACTTTTTGAAAGATCGTTGAATAAGTATAGGTTTGTAATTTTAATAAATCCGCGTGATTTAAAATTTCTTGGTAGTCAATGACTTTACATTTCGATACATCCGTTTTTATTAAAGAAAAATAGTAGAGACCCATTAATCTTTCATATTCTTTATTATCGGTTTCACCTAAATAACCCTCTTCTACTTTATCTGATGGTGGGTTTACATAAAAGGTAAGTGATGGTAAAAATACGATTTTTTGTTTTGTATCTTTATTTATAATTGGAATAATAGGACATGAACCTTTGATGAGTCTACAAATATCATTGGATCCACCTTCAATATCTTGAGATTTAATTCCTTTTTCTAAATTCAATAAAAAATGCTCATACACTTTTTCAAAAGGATGTGAATAAAAGGTGATTGCTGCAAATTTAGTTTCGATTGGATAGTAATTACGATTACTTGAAACATTTTCTCCATGAGAAACCCATAAATAAAAATGTAATACATTATCAAGATTTATATTTTGATTATTAACTAAATTACTTGTCATAAATTAGTATACTAATATATATAATATATTAATATAAATATTTATTTTTTGGTAATGCAGTTAAAATGTGTCAATATGTAACATTTTTAATTTTATCTTTTCTTTGACTTGAATAAATAGATACCACCTTTCATAATGACATAGGAAAAAAGAACAAATAACAAAAGAAAATGAAAGAGAGAAAACGAATAAAAAAAGGAATATCCGGGTTCCACTTTTCGATCCAATTCCAAATAATTCAAAAATCCGTGGAAGACTTCGGTAAATAAATAGACATAGACCCAGTTTTTTTTATTTTCAGTATCTGGAAACAATTGGTAACAAACGGGTTCATAAAACATATAATTCGTAAAAGAGAGATTCGTATAAACATCCCAGTCATAAATAGTGGTTTGGTCGGTATCTAAAATCTGTCTTCTGCATTCTTGAGTATAAATACATGCATGAGTTCCCATTCTTGCCAGAATTCGTCGATTGTAATAATTGATGGGGACTTGTAAAGCGGGTAAACAACCCAAGGCATAAATAAAACTCTCTCTTTTCCCATTTCTCTCTTTCATAAATTCGGCAATGGCATCGGTGTTTTTGGAATCAAGTATTTTTGGATTAAATATAAAATCATCTTCTAAGACCAAAATGTTTTTATATTTTTTTTCTTCAGCGTCTTTGAAGACATTAAAAAAAGCATCAACTAAATCATAGGTTGATAACTTTTTATATAAATTCTTTTTACATTTTTTGAATCCTTTATTGAAGACGACGATGACACGTTTACTTGGGTGGAAAGTATGTAATTGTTCATAAATGTTTGGTAAACGACCATTGCCTTCTAAATGTAATACATAAGTGGCGTCTACCGAATCATCTAAAAACCCCTTTTCAAAAATGATTTCTTTATAATTGTAACATGGAGACTCCATATGTATATGCTTAGAAAAAGAAAATATATTTTTTATTCGTTAGAAAATAAAAAATTTTATATTTTATAAAATAAAATAAAATAAAATAAAATGTTAGAGGATATTTTAAAAGAAATAACAAGTGATAAAATAGGTCTAGAGATTGGCGGTCCTTCAGGAACAGGTCCTATTATTTATCAAAATGCCACTAATATGGATAATGTAATTTTCTCAAATAATACAATTTGGAGTAATCATATGGATGAATATAATTATTATCATGGTAAAAAAGGAAAAGTTATCATTAATGATGCAGTAAATATTTCAGAGGTTGAAAATGAAAGTTACGATTTTTGTTTTTCTTCTCATTCTTTAGAACATATTGCGAATCCATTAAAAGCGGTAAGTGAATGGTTAAGAATCATTAAAAAAGATGGTTATATCATTATTGTAGTTCCTGAAAAATCTCAATGTTTTGATCATAAACGAAATGTATCTAGTTTTTCAACTTTATTATCTCAGTATGAGAAGAATGTAGGCGAGGATGATTTATCTACTCTTTACGAAATTTTTATGAATCACGATTTGACCATGGATTTGGCTGCTGGTAATTTTCATCATTTTGCAGTAAGGAGTATACATAATTTTGATAATAGATGTCTTCATCATTATGTTTATAGTCCTGAATTATTAATGGAAATTTGTAATTATTTTAATTGTGAATTTACATATACGATTACCTTGGGATTAAATATGTGGTTTATAATGAAAAAAAAGTAAATAATAGAGATATAGATATTGATATGTTTTCATTTCATAGTAATGGTGAAAACATATAATAAATTTTTTACTTTCATTTTATTTACATTTTATTCAAATTTTTATTTACTTTTTATTTACTTTTTTTACCACCGTTTTTACATCTCCTGTTTTTTTCACCGTTTTTTTGACTACCGTTGTCGATTCATTGACGGTAACTCGTTCTTCTTTGAAAATCAAATATTCACGACGTAAATGGTCTAATTCTTCCAACCACATTTGTTGAATGGTTTTCGTCTTTGTATTTTTCAATTCCGTTTCTTTATTGGCATGGTCCTTTTCCAATCGATTCACATTTTCTTGAGAAACACTATCCATCGGCATTTTCACCAAGTATTTGTAGTCTGTATCCTCTTCCAAAACATCGTATCCGCGTTCTTTTAATAAATCATGGATTTCTTGTTTCGATTTTCTTCTCAAATCAATGGTGCCATCCAAATTCTCCAAAATATAACGCTTCTTATTCGACAACAAAATCAATTCTTTCTTCAAACAATCAATTAAATGTTCCTTTCTTTTTCCATACAACTCTAATCGACTCCCAAAATAATCATCAATAATTTCTTGAACATTTTCATATTTCTTTAATTTGTCATTGGCATCAAATAAATGCATATTACTGGTGCTATTGGTTGTATATAATTTTAATAATTTTTCTAATGCATTACATCCATTATCGATAACGGTCGATTCCAATTCTTCGATTTTACCCTTGGCAAACGTAATGGTAAAATCCACATTGACGTCTTTACTCATATCATCATAATCCTTGATCACAGAGGTTAATTTTTTCCCGGCTTTATCTACTGGATCTAGAAGCGATTCCAAATGTTCTTTGAATTTTTCAGTCCAAAATCCTACAGGTAATTCCGTAACATGAACCTTATCGGTTCCTACTTTTTCATAGACACCCTTAATTAAATATTTTGCTGGACTCGAACCTTGGATTTTTTCTACCGTTCCTTTGAAACCTTCCCAGTAAGGTTTAAATTCAACAGGACTTGGTGGTAATAAATCGGTTGCCAACTTACTTTTCAAATAATCAATGATTTCTAACGGATGATAACACATAATATCTGTACTAAATCCTGTACCAATTCCCTTGGAACCATTGACCAATACCATTGGGACAATAGGTGCATAATAAATTGGTTCTACTAAGAATCCATCATCATCTAAATATTTCAATACTGCATCATCTGCTTGCGGGAAAAGAGTTCTTGTCATTCGATTCAGAGCAGTGAAAATATATCTTTCACTTGCACTATCTTGACCACCGCGAATACGAGTTCCAAACTGACCAAGTGGTAATAACAAATTGATATTATTTGATCCCACAAAATTCTGTGCCATTCCTACAATCGCTGCATTCAAAGAAGCCTCCCCATGATGATAACCGGAATGTTCCGATACATACCCACTAAATTGCGCCACTTTGATTTCTTGCGTCAAGTTGCGTTTGAATGCGGAAAACAGGATTTTACGTAAACTGATTTTGAGTCCGTCCATTAAATTCGGAATACTTCGATCACAATCATATTTGGAGAAATGAATGAGTTCTTTATCAATAAACTCATCATAGGTAACAGATTTTTTACTTGTATCTAAATAAGAATCACGATCATATTTCGCCAACCAATCTTTACGATCATCGGCACGTTTATCATTGAAAACCATATCAATCGAATTATTACTTGTTTCTTGATTAAATTCAAAACCGACCATTTTTTTATTTTCGAAATATTCACGGAACTCCTTCCCTGTACTTGTTCCCAAACCTTTGTAATATTTGATTTTCCAACTATTGACAAACGATTCTGGATTCTCTTTTTTCCAATGTTCATATTCACCTTCGTTGTAAAACAATAATTCTTTATCTGCCTTTCTCGCTTTTAAAATGGGCGTATTCATAAAACCGATGAAATCAGGTATTCTAGTGAGGGTGGGCCATTGATCTTGAAATAAATTGATTCCAAGACCTTTGATATGGGAACCATCTCGGTCTTGATCCGTCATAAAGAGGATTTTACCATATCTCAAACATTTATGAACTTCGGTCAAATCCATATACTCTTTTCCTGTTTCTAATCCCAAGATTTTCTTGATTTCAGCGATTTCTTTGTTTTCATTGATTCGTTTGATGTTTTCACCGCGGACATTGAGAATTTTTCCCTTCATTGGATAAACTCCAATGGTGTTTCGGTCGTCCGCAGAAAGTCCGGAGATAATACCTGCCTTCGCTGAATCTCCTTCACAAAAGATAATAATACAATCTTTGGATTTATCGGTTCCTGCCCAATTCGCATCGACTAATTTTGGAATACCGCGAATATTCTTACTTTTTGCTCCATCGGTTTTTTTTGCCAATTTATTTTCCTTTACTTCCGTAAGCGCACAAGCAGAGTCCATTACACCCATTTTCGCAACTTTTTCAATAAATTTATCACTCACTGTACAAGTAGAACCGAACTTGGCCATTGGTGTATTCATAAAATCTTTGGTTTGACTATCGAATGCAGGGTTTTCAATATCACAACGTAAAAAGAGAATCAATTGTTCTTTGATGGAGTTCGCATTGACTTTCATCTTACGTTTTTTCTCGATATATTCAACCAATTTTCTTGTGATTTGACTCAAGATATACTCCACATGTTTTCCCCCCTTATAGGTATTAATACCATTGACAAAGGAGATTTGAATGAATTCTTGGCTAGGTGAAATAGCGACGGCATATTCCCAGCGTTCATTCGCTTCTTCATAGACTCGTGCAGTTGTTTCTTTGGAACCAATATAAAGGTCAATGTATTGCTGGAAATTCTTTGTTTGAACCACTTGCCCATTATATTTCACCTTGATTTGTTTATCTGTGACGGCCGAAATATCATAAACACGTTTCTTTAACATTTGAATCAGGTCTTTGGTTAGTCCTTCTGGAATACCGAAACGCGTATAATCCGGTTTAAAAGTGATTTTGGTATAAGGTTTGGCGGATTTACATTTCGTTATAACTGGCGGACAAATTTCATCTAAATTATTTTTGAATTCTTGTTTATATTTTAAACCTCTGATGTGATCGACCGTTTCAATAGACCCATACGTAGACCATATGAGAACCAACTTGAACCCAAATCCATTTTTCCCACCAACAATTTTCTTTTCGGTTTTATCATAATTGGTGGAAGTACGTAAATGACCGAAAATCAATTCTGGAATCCAGATTTTATATTCTGGATGCTCTGCAACATCAATGCCATTCCCGTCATTTTGCATAATGATGGTTCCATCTGGATCAATGGTTATCTCAATGTTATTCACTGGAATGGTATTTTCTACTTTATTTAGAATCGCTTGCGCTTGTCGTATCACATGGTCACGACAATTCACAATACCTTCATCGAATAATTTGAAGAGACCTGGAATATAGCGGATATTTTTTTCTACGATTTTTAGATGGTTTCCTTCTTTTTCTTCCAAAATCCACATATCCGCATCGACATTTTCTACAGAACCAATGTAGGTATCTGGATTATCTAAGATATGTTGTTTGTCGGTTTTTTGCTGATATTTATTGGTTAAATCGGTTTCTACTTTTGAGTTCATCTTTCTTATATTATTTCTTATATTTCTTTTGTTCTTATTCTTTCCACTGTTTTTTTAAATCAATTTTTTATACACTTATAGTATATAGAAAAATAAATGTCTTCTTATTCGAATGATACAACAAACAACACCAATACCAATACTAAGAATACAACCAAACCCAATACAAAAGAACAAAAAGTTTGGGTAGAACAATTGAATCGATTTTTAGTAGATAACAACATTGTTGGAACTGCAGCGGGTGTATCCATTGCTCTTGCAACCAAAGATGTAATTCAATCTTTAGTAAGTGATGTCATTATTCCTGCTATTATCTTTTTATTATTAAAATTGAATGTTGATTCTTTAACCAAATTTTTAATGATGCCTGGGAAAACCAAATTTGATTTTATAAATTTTATCAAACAATTTATCACCTGGATATTTATCATTATTATTACTTATGTTTTTATAAAAGTTGCTTTTGAAGGGTTACTCGGTGTCAAGGGAACCTAAGGTTCCCTTATGAACCCTCCTGTTCCCTTCGGGGAAGGAAATCCGTTGTTTTTGGCGCGCGAGTTTCTACAAAGAAAATGACAATCATATTTATGTGTAGCACAATATCATTGTATAAATGGTTGTAGAGCCCGCGCCGAGTTAACAAAGTAAAAAGCGATTGCCCTTCAAAGGATGGGGGTCTCACTCCCTCTCGTAGATAAGGGAGTCCCCCTACAGAGGAGGGGTTAAAGGGGAACCTAGGTTCCCTTTATTCTAACCCTTTTTATATAAGATAGAAAATAGAAAAGAATGAGGTCTTATCAACATTTTAATCCTGGACGAAGGTCCAATGCATCAAAATTAATTTTATACACTCAATTACAACATGTAAACGTGTGTCCAAATTTTACTTGTGGAAGTGAAAATCTTACTAGTAGTTCATATGATTCGAATTCAAATGTTTCCAATATTTCAGCGAATCGACGAATCGCCCAAGTTATTAGTTCAACTTTAGGAGGAAAACTTCATTTTGGCAATTTTTATTTGAATGAACCAATCAACGTGAATTATTTAGGAAGAACTCCCGGACAACCGGGGGGGTCCGGAAGGCCTTTACGTAACATGTAGGGGGACATACGTCCCCCCTACGACCCCCTGATGACAGTTTACATTGTTAATTCGGCGCGGGTTCTTACATAATTTATACAACCATTTTTGCTACGCGATTTCTTTGTCAATATTTTGTAAGATACTCGCGCGCCGATATATCATTAAAAATAATTCCCCGAAGGGCAGAGGAGGGGGTAAAGGGGAACCTTAGGTTCCCCTTATTTTCTTTACATAAATATATAATGAAGCATTACACTAGACACGCAGGAAAAGTTAAGGTTAAAGGTTCAATGTATAACAGAGTCGTTGGTTCCCGCGCCGAAGTTTGGCACGGAACAGCACGTAAGACTTCAGGAGGTCTTATGAAAAAGGATTTAATGAAAAACAAATCAGGACGTCTTGTTTCCAAGGCCAAACACCACACCGCCAAAAAAGAAAAACGTTTATTGAAAGCAGGTTACGGAACTAAGAAAGGAAAATTTGGTGCCGTCAAACTTTTCAAAGGTAAATCAAAGAAAATGCGTGGAGGTTATGGAGGAGTAAATTATGCATTAAGTCCTCACGAAATCAGTGGTATTACTCAAACCTCAGGTGTTGATTTACAATTCGTTGCAGGTAATGCAGGTTAAACGCCATTTTCTTTCAATATAATTATTTTAATCTCAATATACTATAGTTTAACTTTATCAAGAAAAAAACCATAATATGTCTAAAACCAAAACTCCATCCCAAAAGTTTCCTTTAAGGTATTTACCAGGAGCACTTACAAAAAAGGACCGTACCAAAGCAAAAAACGAATTATTAAAATCGCGTACAGCCTATCGAAAAGGCAATTATTATACAAGACGAAAAATATCATCATTTCATTCAAAACCCTCTAAATATCTAGGAAAAGCAGAGAAAATGTACAAAGTAGAGAAAATTGATGCAACCAATCAATTGGCCAAGGCTTCCGGTTGTTCAAAAGAAGCATTGGCAAAAATCATTCAAAAAGGGGAAGGCGCCTATTTCTCCTCTGGTTCAAGACCGAATCAAACCGCGCAATCTTGGGGAATCGCGAGATTAGCAAGCGCCTTAACCGCCGGAAAAGCAGCCGTCGTTGATTATTCTATTTTAGAAAATGGATGTAAACCGGGAAGTCAAGGCCTGAAAATGGCCAAAAAAGCGATTCGAAAATATGGAAAATCATTAAGAAAAACGCCTAAAGTGAAAGTATAATATTTTTGCAATAATTCGATTTTTAATTTTCTCTCATAAGGATTTAAAGAGTAAAGAAAAAAGTAAGATATAAACAAATAAAAATGAATATGAACGCAGACATAGAAACTGGCAATGTGGTAGGAAATGTATTAACCATTAAAACGGTACAAATCTCTCCTTTTCGAACTCTCATGACCGCATTAAAAGATATTTTATTAGAAACCAATATTACTTTTTGTCCTGATGGTATTCGAATTATTAATATGGATAAATCACATACTATTTTGGCTCATCTTTTTTTAGAAGCCCAAAATTTCGAGTTTTATGAATGTAAAAAAGAAAAAATTATTATTGGGGTGAATATGTTTCATTTGTTTAAACTCATTAATTCCATTGATAATAATGATACTTTGACTATTTATATTGAAAATGCGGATTATGCGGATGGAATTGTTTCTTATTTAGCATTGAAGTTTGAAAACGGAGATATTAAACAATGTAAAACCCAGAAGTTGCGTTTGATTGAACCTGATCCGGAAGAATTGGAGTATCCAGATGTGAAATTTTCTTCGGTCATTAATTTGCCTTCGAATGATTTCCAGAAAATTATTCGGGATTTGTCTTGTATCTCGGATAAATTAGAGATTAAATCCGTTGGAAATGAATTGATTTTTAAATGTGCAGGTCAATTTGCCTCTGCAGAAGTTCATCGTACAGAAGCGGATGGAAGTATGGAATTTATTCTAAAACAGAATTCATCGAAAATTATTCAAGGAGAATTTTCCTTGAAGAATTTGGGATATTTTATTAAATGTACCAATTTATGTGACCAAATTGAGATTTATTTGGAAAATGATTTACCAATGGTGGTGAAATATAATGTGGCAAGTCTGGGAGAAATTAAATTATGTCTGGCTCCTTTGCCGTCTCTGTAGGGGAGTAGGGGGACGTACGTCTTCCCACCCTCCATCCGTCCCATAGGGAGGGAGGGAGGGAGACCCCCTCAGTAGGGGGATATACATCCCCCCTACGACCCCCTCAGTAGGGGGATATACATCCCCCCTACGACCCCCTCCTTGCTGTTTTACTTTGCTAACTCGGCGCGGGGCTTTACAACTATTTCTACAATGATATTGTGCTACGCATAATATGATTGTCCCATACTTTGTAGATACTCGCGCGCCAAAAAGCAATCGCCCTTCACAAGGAGGGGGTCGTAGGGGGGACTTCCGTCCCCCTACTGTGCATACATCAATCCACAATTGCCGCCAATGAAATTCACCATATTGACTCGTTCTTCAAATAAAACAAAATTAAAATTATATTCATAAATACGCCAGGTCGGTTTATTAATACCAATAATATTTCCACTTTCCGGGTCACAAATGGTCAAACTTTGAGCCAATGGATCCAATGCAGGTATAACGGTATTAAATTCTAGTTCAATGTTATTAAAACGACTCATATTAATGGCACCCGATGGTTGTAAATTGAGTGGATTGGTATCTAAACAAAAATTATAACAATATAACCCATCCGGAGCATTTCCAGCGGTACGCGTATATTTTTCAATATAATTAAAAACACCAACCGGTTGAAGATTCTCTCGATATTGACCATCAAATAAAATACCTAAGGCAACTAAAATTTCCTTTTGATTGGCCTCCGTATAAAGTCCCGTAATGAAATATCCGGTTAATGAACCATCCGGGTTAACTCCTGGACCAATATAACTACCTAAAATGGGATAAGCCGTTTGAGTCGCACCAGGAATGAGGTCGTGAGGAAGATAATTATATGGCCAATTGGTGTAATTCGACCATTCATTTCTTAAATTAGCATCACTTCTTTGTAAATAAAACATCCAATCAATCACCATACCGATGGAGTCCAATTCGATTTTATTTGCTCCAGTAACATTATAAAAGATTTTCTCGTGAACTTGTTTAAATAAATATTTCTGTTCGTTTTTTGCAAAGACTTGAGATTCATCATTGGAGAGAAAACAATACGTACAATTCAAATGAATATCTGCATTCCATAAAGTTCTTGTATCTAGATATGAATTTATACCGATTTCAACATCTGGAGGTGGTTGTAAAAAGCGATACATTTGCATATAAAAAAGATTGAAATTAGGAGCAACATAAGGATATTGATTATATTGGTCATAAACATCGCGGATTTGAAAAAGTTCGTTCACTGGACGCATGGTAACATTAATATGTAATTCATTATATTGTAAACAGATCAATGGAAAAGCCATTTGGGATTTCAGATTGAACCAAGCATTTAATGGGATATATAAAGTGCGACCGCGAATCGATGGTTCTGGTCCAGCAGGACTATCGGTATGAAAAGCGTTAGGATAAGAATTGACACGACTTCCTGAATTGGCAGGGTCAACCAATTCAGGAACTTGACCAATCATTTCATAGAAAAGTGCTTTTTTATCTGCACTAAAATCACGACGCACCATATTCAATAAATAATCTCCTGAAAATTCTTGTAACGTTTGATTTCCACAAGTAATGGTTATTTTTGCAATCATCAACGCACCAATATATTCAATCCAGCGGAATTCATAAGGAGCCCAATTTGAAACACCGGTTTCACCATTTGGTTGGGTTATTTGAACAGGCGGTAAAATAGGACTCCAAATATGTGGTAAAGTAACCGATAAATAACAATCCATTAGTAAATCCGCATATCTAGGTATTTTAAAAGTAAAAGTAGATGCTGCAGCCATTTGAAGCGTTTTGGAACCTTCAAAGTCAACGCGAAATTTCTGTAGTCCAAAATTCGTGTATTTTGCATAAGTTGTTTTAAAAAAAGTTTTGGATGGATTTCCATTTAATATAATATTTTGTTGTCCTTCACTTACTAAATTTAATAATCCTCCAGCCATTCTTTCAAGATATATATAGTAAGTATTTATTTTTATGTGTTTTCTATTGTTTTATAATTTATTCATCTGCAAATTATAAAAATAATATATTATAATAAGAGTATCCATACCTATGAATTTAAGTAATGCTTCTTCCTTGTTCGACCCTTTACAATTAATAAAAAGGTTGAAAGATTTGGACGAAAATTTTATTGCTTTTATGATTTTTGTTTTTATTGTATTTATTATTGTTTCAATGATTTTTTACATGATTTATCTCTCACGTTTAGAGTCAATAGAATGTAGTCATATGAATCGTTTGTATGGTTCTTTGAACAAACATTTAAAATCCATTTCTTCTTCCAACCCCGACTTTAGTGGAAATCTAAATGATTATTATATCAAAACTGCCTATAATGCTTGTAGTGGTGGTTCTTATAAAAACGATTTTGTGAGTATATGTAATTTAAAAAGTATTTTAAAAGAAGGGGTACGTGGTTTAGATTTCGAAATCTATTCCATTGATGATAAACCAATGGTTGCAACCTCTACAATGAATGATTTTTATGTAAAGGAAACCTTCAATAGTATTCCTTTTGTAGAAGTCATGGAAACATTAAAGAATTATGCATTTTCCAACAGTACTGCACCAAATCCGAGAGATCCGATTCTTTTACATTTAAGAATAATGAGTAATAATCAAACAATGTATACCAATTTATCTCATATATTCAAATCTTATGAAAATCTACTCCTTGGTAAAGATTACAGTTATGAAAATTATGGAAAAAATATTGGACGTATACCTATTTTAGAAGTTTTAGGGAAAATAATTATTATTGTTGACCGAAATAATAATACCTTTTTACAAAATGAAGATTTTATGGAATTTGTGAATATGACAAGTAATTCAATGTTTATGCGTGTCCTTACATATTATGATGTTGAATATTCACAGGATAGTAAAGAATTACAAGATTTTAATAAAGCGAATATGACGATTGTTTTACCAGACAAAGGTGCGAATCCGAATAATCCGAATCCAATTGTTCCAAGAGAATCCGGATGTCAAATGGTGGCAATGCGTTATCAAAAAGTAGATGAATATTTGGAAAATAATATTGCCTTTTTTGATAATTATGGATATGCTTTTCGATTGAAACCAAAGAATTTAATATCTGCCTCAGTAACCATATCTGAACCTACACCACAAAATCCGGAATTATCTTATAAAACGAGAACGGTCGAAACGGATTATTACAAGTTCAACTTTTAAGTAGGGGGACATACGTCCCCCCTACGACCCCCTCCTTGTGAAGGGCAATCGCTTTTTACTTTGTTAACTCGGCGCGGGCTCTACAACTATTTCTACAATGATATTGTGCTACGCATAATATGATTGTCCCATACTTTGTAGATACTCGCGCGCCAAAAAGCAATCGCCCTTCACAAGGAGGGGGTCGTAGGGGGGACGTATGTCCCCCTACTAAAATGTTTTGTAATATATAAGAAGATTGCAAGATAGAAAGATGACATCTAGTAAAAAGATATGTGCCAAAGGAATGACTTATGAAGATTGTGAACTTGCCATTTTACGTATGCAAGTGGATCAAGCGCAAGATAAAATGGCAAGACGTGTTGTGCAATCTCCCGAAATTAAGAAACTTTTTGAAATTGTAGAAAATTTTATTCAAAAAAAAGCCCTCGTCTGTTATGGCGGGATTGCCATCAATGCACTGCTCCCAACCCAAGATAAAATCTACGACGAAGAAATTGACCTTCCAGATTACGACTTTTTCTCTCCCAACGCCCTTCAAGACGCCAAACATTTAGCAGACCTTTTTTATAAAAAAGGGTACAAAGAAGTCGAAGCCAAAAGTGGACAACACCATGGAACCTATAAAGTATTCGTCAATTTTCTTCCCATTGCAGATATCACCCATTCCCCCAAAGAATTATTCAAAGTAATTAAGGCAAATGCCGTGAAAGTCAATGGACTCTTATATACCGACCCCAACTTCTTGAAAATGTCCATGTTCCTTGAATTATCAAGACCAAGTGGGGATACCTCGCGCTGGGAAAAAGTATTGAAACGTTTGATGTTGATTAATAAAGTATATCCTTTAAAAGACGAAAATTGTAAAAAAGTGGAATTCCAAAGAGATTTTGAAACGGTTATTGTTAACAAATCAAAAACAACTGAAAAAAAAGCACCACCAATTGATGAAATTTATCAAACGGTCAAAGAATCCTTTATTCATCAAGGCGTCGTTTTTTTTGGTGGTTACGCCATTTCTCAATATGCGCAATATATGCCCAAATCGATTGGTAGAAAAGTCGAACATATTCCTGACTTTGATGTCATCTCCAAAGACCCTTTAAAAAGCGCGGAAATCGTGAAAGAACGATTGGAAGACCTAGGTGTTACCAATGTACAGATTTTGAAAAGGGAACCGATCGGAGAAGTCATTCCAGTTCATTATGAAATTAAAATAGGTAAAAATACCATTGCCTTTATTTACAAACCCGTTGCTTGTCATAGTTATAATATTCTTTCAAGAGATGGAGAGAAAATCAAAATCGCAACCATTGATACCATGTTGAGTTTTTATTTGGCTTTTTTATATGCGGACCGACCTTATTATGACCCAGAGCGTATTCTTTGTATGTCCAAATTTCTTTTCGATGTTCAATATAAGAATCGCTTGGAACAAAAAGGGCTTTTACGCAGATTCAGTATTATTTGTTATGGACATCAAGAATCCGTGGAAGAAATGCGTGCAGAAAAAGCGCATAAATATAAAGAACTTTCAGCGAAACGAGGGACCAAAGAATTTGAAGAATGGTTTTTGAATTATCGACCTGGAGAGAAAAAAACGGTCCCTTTAAAAACACTAAAAACACAAAAAAATCAGAAAATGAAAATAAAACGAAACCCAGAAAAAAAACGAAAAACCAAAAAAGTAACCTTTTGGTAAAGAATGAATAGAAAGAATGAATAGAAAGAATGAATAGAAAGAATGAATGAATTCCTAGACACAAAGATATTCAATCATCGTTTTATTAAAATGATGTAATAGACGATAAAATAATTGATGATAAAAAGTGTGTGACATTTCGTCCAAAACATATCTCTCCAAAAGATAAAAGAACCAGAAACTCCAAAAGATAAAACGTTCAATGGATACTTTTAAGAAATGCCAACTATGATTGATGATATTCCATTGATCAAGATAACTACACATCATTGTTTTCTCTCCTTTATCAAAAAAGGAAAAAGCATCTACAATTCCGATCAAGATTCGTTGAATATTATTCTTTTCCTTTTTAATAATGAACATATCAAATATTTTATCGTAATGGGAGAGATTAATGTAAAGGCATTTTCTTGTCTCTGACGATTGATTCGTTTTAAAGATATATGGAAAAAGACCATCCATATATCTATTTTTATAAAAACACGATTTTCCGCATATAAAAGCAATATAACTCGATTTAATAACCGTATTTAAAATGTCTTGATTGTTTTTATATATCGATTTTACTATTTTTTTCCCCTTTTTGAAATCATAATATGTGACAAAAAATTTCCGATTTATTTTTAAATAAAAATCATCAGGAATGAATTTACGAATTTCGTCACAAAAGGTATGAACAATCATCAAATTCTTTTTCTTTTTCAAATGCGTATACACATTTTTATAAAAGGCCACTGCAAAATCTAGACGGTCTAATTGATAAATAAGCCCCAACATGGCACCAATACTTACCCCTGAAATTCTCTCAATGTTGATTTTCTTTTTCTCTTCCATATTTTTCAAAAAATAAAGAATTCCCAACATATAACTACCGTTAAAAGCGCCGCCTTCGAGTATTAAATCCATTCTCGTTGTGGATGATTCCGGTACTGACAAACCTTCGATTAATTTTTCAACCATTTTTTGATACATTTTTTATTTTATACGGAAGATTTTTGTGTATAAAATAAAAAACGAATAGAAACTACTTTGAAATACGCATAAATCATGATTGATAAGTATGAAATACTTTATCCCATAATGAAAATCTTTTCGCATAATTACAATTATTTAAAGAATGGTGTAAATCGTGGTCTTCAGTATATAATTCGATAGAAAGCATTTTTGGCAACCATATAAATTGAGGGAATGAACAAGTTGGGTTCGATATTTTTCCAGAATGTCCACTAATCTCAATAAAGGTTTTATAAACCGTAATAAAATGAAACTGTCTATTTGAAATATATGGAAAGATGAGTAATGTTAAAATAGTTGGAATAGAATTTGTGATTAATAAATCAAATGGTTCTTGATAAAAGGTAAGTATCGAAGTTGGATGAGCAAATTTATGATGTTTTTTATGTAAATATTTATATAAATATTTATGATGTAATAGACGATGTGTAAAATAATGAAAAAAATCAAAAATAACTTCAAATATAAAAGAAAATGGTATAAAATAAATAAAATCATGAAAAATATATCTTGATAAATTTGTATCGATCATTCTATTTTTTATAAATACATGAGTCATTGCTTCCACACTTGTAGTTGTTAAAACATTTATATGAAATTCATATTTATATTCTTCTTTGGGTATTTTAGAAACGACATTATTATACCAAACAGAATTTCTTTCTGTCACAAATCCATTGTTTGCATACAATAAGCCTTTGAGCGACTTGTCCGTAATATTCGGTTTATTTTTTATACTATATTCAATAAAATTTAAAATTGCATAGTTTCTTAAAATAAAAATAGCAAATATTATCAAAAAATGGTTCAATGAATCCAAAAAATTACTTGTATATTCATTGATATCATTACAATAAAACAAAATAGCATTGTACTGAAGTAATCCTAGAAGAAATAAAAACCCATTTATAATGAAATAACAATTGAACGATTTAAATGATATCATCATCAAATAATATGGTATAAATAACTAATATTATGTAATATTATATAATATTATAATAATATGAATGATTCCTTTTATAAAATAAAAGTAAATGATTCAAATACCTTAATTGTTTCTTTTACTGGAGGTGCCAAATTGTTCGGTGGAATTCAAGTTTTTGAATTTCAAAATTATTTTGAGAAATGTTTTAACAATGTTAGTAGAAATTTTTACATCGATAGACATATTGAATTTTATCATAAAGGTGTATCTGGTCTTAGCACAAATATTGATGAAACAGTTATCCATTTAAAAAACGAAATAAAAGATTATCAAAATGTCGTTTTTTTAGGTGTTTCCTCTGGTGGTTATGCTGCTATTTTATTCGGTTCTTTATTAAATATTAATAGTGTGATTGCTTTTATACCTCAAACAATTCGTGTGCGTCATAGTAAAAATATAGATGAAAAATATAGAGACATTAGTATTTATATCAATGACAAAACGAAATATTATATTTATGGTGATTCAAGTATTTCGGATGTAAATGATTGTCATCATATTTCACATTGTGAACGTATATCTCATTATTCAAATGTATTTATTACAAGAAAAAATGGTGTTAATTTGAAAAAAATGAGGGATGATGGTGAATTATACAAAATAATTGAATCGGTTGTTTTATAGATTTAAGGGTAACTGTTACCAATCCCGAAGGGAGAATTGAATAGAGACGCCTCTAAAGAGACGTGTCCCATTTCAAATCTTCATCGGTTTAAAACCGGTTTGTATAAGTCATGATTTTCTCCAAGAAATAATAAACAAAACCGAAAAGGGCGCTTGAAAAGACGAATCCAGTTAAATTGAAATTTCCGTCTTTATGAAAAAGTGCTGGAAAATATTGAAATAAGATTTTTCTAAAAAAAGGTAATTGGAAAAGAAAATAAAGAATCGCTAAAAGAAATGGATTTTGAATTTCATTATAGATATCATCCAAGGAATTTCCTTGTTCACTTTTTCGGTTGTATTTTCTTAAAATTTCTTCATTGGTTTCATATTCCGTATCTTTGATATAATCATTTATTACATTTGGTGGAGGTTGGGGAATATAATTCGGCTGAATATTTGGGTCTTGGGTTAAAGGAGCAGTCATTTGAGGAATATTTCGTGATGGTAGTAATGTTGCACCAGTGGAACTCGCTTGTTGAAGTCCACTTACAATTTGATTGATGGTTGTTTGGTCTAAACTAACTCCGGCATTGCTTATCTGTCCCGAAGAGTTTTGATCCATACCCATACGTTCGGTAATTGATAAAGAAATATTGTTTGATACATTTCCGCCACCGACGGGGTCAGTGGGTAAATCCATAATATTTGTCGTATCACTCATAAATAGGAAAAAGAATTCTTGTAGTTTAATCGTACGAATTCTCTCCATTTATTTTAACTTATTCTCTTTCATCCTTACAACTTCGACTATTTCAACAGCCTTGTTATGAACAATCAATTTCTGAATCAAAGAGTTAATTGTCTAAAGATTTAAATTCCAAGATCTTTTTCTTTGGGTCACACTTGGTCGCTTCACTGACATATTTATAACATTTATTATCACTACTTTTATAGATTTTATCCTTGATTTCTTCTAAAGGAGGTGCGTGAAAAAGAATACAGTTCTTATCTTTACAAACAACACGAAAGAGAGAAGCGAGACCGAATCCTAAAAGAATGGACATGATATATTTTCCACTTTGACTACTTATAAATTTACTAAAATTGATCATAGATTCTAGACTTTCTTACTATAATATATGATAAAAAATGCTATGAAAAAAAGCAAGTAAAAAGCAAATAGAGGAGGGATTTCACATCCTTCGGGTAGGAGGGAATCTAGGTTCCCTTAATTCTGCATTGGTATAGAACTAATCATTCCCTCATCCTCTGGACAATCCACATTCACTTTCTTAAATTGGAAACAATTGTCCGCCTTATCTTTAAACAAGATACTATCGACATTTTCCGGAGTAGGATATACATAAATTACTTTCATATCTGGTCCCATTATATAAGCGAAAAAAAGACCAATCGCAAAACTAACAAGAAAAATAGGGAGAGAAATATTATCGAATATCATAAATAATAAGGATATATTATTCTTTTATACTTTTATACTTTTAAATATTTGGGATTTCATTATTCATCATCATCATCTTCTTCTTCCTCCTCATCTTCTTCTTCTTGATTTTTATTTGGTATCACACTTTCCACAATGGTTCGATTCTTTCTTGTTTTCTTGATATCCGTTGTTTCTCGCACCTTTCTTGTTTTTTGTTGATTCGTTCGATTTCCGCTTCCTAAATGAAATTCCAATACTTCGGGATAAACATTGGCCGATTCAATATCTTCGAAGGTGAATTTTTCTTGGATTAAATGATAAATTTGATCTTCTAATTCTACACGATTACTCATATATTTCGAATTACGTATTTTGGTTAAAAGTGGTTGTAGTTGATTGACATAAATTTCGACCGAATCATTGACAAAGGATTGATTCTTTGTTTCATTAAATTTTCCAAGAAGTTCTTTCATTTCATCCATTACTATATAAGCGGTTTCTTGATTTTTATCTAATGTTTCTTTTTCTGCTTTATTATTCGTAATATCATTGAATTCTCCTAAATGGAAAGAATACGAATTCGTGAATTCACTGATTTCCTTTTTTAAAAACTCGAAATTATTCAACGCTTCTTCGGTGGTAATATATCCAAAAAGAAGGTCATTTTTATCCTGAATTAAATCGTTTTTGTATTTTTGAATACTTTTTTCAACATCCATAATGATATCTAAATAAGATTCTAGACCTCTACCGGCATTAATTACGATTCGTAAATCACAAGGATTTACAATGTCACCACAAAAAGCGGTTAACACACGATAATTTTTTTCTTTATCATTTTTGGACGAAAAAAGAGTTCCAACTGGACGACTACAATTAATACATTTAGGTTTGAAGGATTGGAAGGTTGTTTTTTTCTCTCGTTTGGTTAAATTTTTATCACGACTAATTTTCTTTATTTCCTTTTGAATGGTTGATTCATATTTATTTTTTAATTTAAAATATTCATTCATCGCTTCTTTAAAATTATAATTATTTTGTATTTGTTTTGTGGCCATTTGATTGTATTATATATTCTTTAGATTTTTATCTATTTATCTCATGTTATAAATAAACTTTTTGATTTTTTCGAATATCTTCATATTCATTTTCCCAATTGGGTAATCCAGTAATCAGTTCTTGATGGGCCTGTTTTTTCGCCTGTTCAAATGTTTTTATTTTTGACAAAATATATTGCTGTTTTTCTCTCGTTTTCTGTTCTTTTTCTGCGGGAGTTAATCTTCCTTTATATTTATAAAGTAATATGAATCCCAGAATGAATAGAAAAAGAGCAAATAATCCTAGATTTAATAAAAAATTATGATGTTTTTCTTTAAAATGATGACATTGTTTCAAGGTTTCGCGTAAAAAATATTTTACACCTGGCTCAATCAAACTCGGTTTTGGAATAGGTGGTTCTGAACCAAAATAACTCATCGAATAAAAATACTAATAAATCTTTTTATTATAAATCTTTTTTTACACCTTTTGACTAATAAATTACCTTTATTATATATCATCATTTGGCTTCGCCGAATGATAGAATATAATAAAGGTAATTTATTAGTCGCAAAGTAACAGTTACCTAAAGACATTCAAACACGTCGAACCCTCTTGCTTCGCTGAGGGCCGGCGTTTAGAATGTCTAAAGGTTTAAAACCGAAAAAATAAGCGATTTATAATCTAATGATAATTTATTAGATTTAAATTGACGTTTGAAGATGAATTATTCCTTTTTAAATCTCTTTTTTTTTATCATTAGTACGGTTCTTTATTTTATGGCCATCCGACCGAATTTGACATCTCAATTTGTCAGTAATTTGGATGCGCAAGTTACTTATCGAAAACAGAAATTAATATCTTTAGGAATTTATTTTATGCTTGTAACATTGGTACAATTTGTCATTAACTGTGCAGTACTTAGTTCAATGTGTGGCGGAAATATGAGTCAAAATATTGGAAGTGCTGCGTCAATTACTTTTTTCAATTGGTTTTTAATTTTTGGTGTAATGATGGTTGTTTTAGTCGCTTTTCCAGGATTGAAATCCGCTTTTTCAGATGTCGTTGGTTATTTTTATGTATCGAGAAAAGCGAATCAATTGTTAATGGAATTATTAGTGGACCCGAAATTATCTAGTAAAATAAATGTGGCGAGTCAAGGAAATCCAGATAAAAAACGGGAATTAGAAACTGCGGCGGATACCATTCTTAAAATATGTGGAAATACGTCGATTTTAATTAATCAAATGACTCCTACCAATTTTATGGAATATTGGGGACTCTTACAACCTTTGGTAAAAGATAAGTATCAGGGAAATAATGAGGGTTCCCAACAAATAAGAAATCAATTGTTTGATTTAGTAGTTACAAAAGATACGATTGGCGAGTTAATGTGGTATTTGTATACGGGTATTTTAATGATATTTATTACTCAATATAAAATTTCATCGAATGGGTGTAAAATAAATATGGCAAAAATGGAAGCGAATGATAAGAAGTTTCAGGAAGAAGAAGATTCTGAAGCAGAGAAACCAAAAGTATACACAAAAAAGACCGAATAAGAAAAATAATTATATTTTGTTATATTATAATGAATTCTTTTTTTGGAACTCCTTCTAAAACTCATCCAGGTCGTAAAAATTATACCACCAAGAAAGGTGACAAGGTTTATCATCGTAAAGGTCATTACGTAAAAAAGACACATCGTCCTTATAGTTATCATAAGGGTTCCTTGTCAAAAACACGTAAAGGAAGAAAGGACTTTACTACTAAGAAAGGAAGTCGTGTATTTCATCGTAAGGGACATTATGTTCGTAAATCACGTAAACCATATATGTAAATCTACTTTTTTCTAGCAAGAAAAATGGAAAAAAGAAAGAAATATATTTTGATATTTTTTATATAAAAAATATCAATTCATTTTTGATTTATACATCTTTTGACAATTATATTAGTAAAAAACGGCTTTTATTTCAAATCTTCATCGGTTTAAATCCATTTATAAGGACCTTCACCTTTTAATTCAGTTGTTTCTTTATCCGGTTCTGTCTCCACATGTTGTCTTTTACCTTGTAAAATCCAATAGAATTCACGATTATCACCATAAACGTTGAATTGATTGTTCTCAAATTTACTGACTTCTAAGTAATTCTTGGAAACTCCATTATAAATAGGGGTTACTTGAATGGTAAATTCATCGGCTAAACTAGAAACATACTCTGGTAATTCAATCACGGTAGAAACATTATTTGTAATTTCACCTTTTCCACGGTAATAAACACCTGCTTCTGGACCTTCCAAACAAGCGTGGACTAAATATTTATCCTTTTTGGTTGGATGATCAATGACGAATGTTTTTGTGCTATTCGAAATAACTTCTTTTGTTATCGCATTCCAATATAATCCACCAACACCAGGAGGAGGATTTGTGTCGATCGTGATAGGTTGAACAAAAAATCCACTATTGTTTGAAGCATTTAGTGTAACACCACTTGCATTTAAAATAATAGAATTTGCAGTTTGTCCAGAATAACCAGCATATTGACCAATGGCAATGGAATTTGTACCTTGACCAGTATATCCAGCAGCTTGACCAATTGCAACTGCAAATGTTTGTTGATTATATTGTCCAGCATTTTGACCAATGGCAATTGCATTTTCATTTTGAGTAACATTTCCAGAACCTGTACCAATGGCAATCGCACTAGATTGTTGATTGGATTGACCTGCATTTGTACCAATCGCGACTGCATTAGTTCCTTGCGAGAATTGACCTGCTCCACTACCTAATGAAATTTGTGAATCTCCAACGGCCCATTCGGTACCATTCCAGTAAACATAATCACCGTAATTTGTACCTAATGGTTTGAAACTTCCTGTAGGACCTGTAGGACCTGTATAACCTGTGTAACCAGTGTATCCAGTGTATCCTGTGTATCCAGTGAAACCAGTAAAACCAGTAAAACCAGTGTAACCTGTGTATCCAGTGTAACCAGTGTAACCAGTGTATCCAGTGTAACCTGTGTATCCTGTGAAACCAGTAAAACCAGTGTATCCAGTATATCCAGTAAAACCAGTGTATCCAGTGTATCCTGTGTAACCTGTATAACCAGTTACTCCTGTGTAACCAGTGTATCCAGTGTATCCTGTGTAACCTGTATAACCAGTGTAACCAGTAAAACCTGTGTATCCGGTAAAACCAGTATATCCAGTTCTACCTGTGTATCCAGTGTAACCAGTAAAACCTGTGTAACCTGTAGAACCTGTTTTTCCTAAATATAATGGAAACATATGAGCATTTGTAATAATTGCGCCTGCATTAGAATCACCACCATCAAAACTACCAGGAAAAGATACATTTAAACATAATGGGTTATTATTAGTAATAGATTCACTCGCAACTACTACACCATTAACATACAACAAAATATCATATCCATCATAATAAATTGCAAATAGAGTATCTGTAGTTAAAGATCCAGTGGTTTTAAAAACTGCATTACAATAAGCAAAATAATTGTTCTTAGTTATTTCAAAACAAGCAATAGGATAAGTATCATACCTACCAGATGCATTTGAAGATTTAATACCAGCAACAAAAGAATAAGCAGTATTTCCAGATTGGAATGACATATAAACGGGTAAAGCATACAATTCAGTAGAATAAGCATTATAAGTATAATCAGTAACTGTATCTATTAATGATGTGGCAACCGCTGTTCCAGAATTGGTTATTGTTACATAATTGCTATTTCTTGATGTAAATGTAAATGTACTCATACCAAAATAACCAGTATATCCAGTAAAACCTGTGTATCCTGTGTAACCAGTAAAACCAGTGAAACCAGTGTAACCAGTGTAACCAGTGTATCCTGTGAAACCTGTATAACCAGTGTATCCTGTGTAACCAGTGTAACCAGTGTAGCCAGTTACTCCTGTGTAACCTGTGAAACCAGTGTA
>Ga0247835_1001007_pt1 | contig 36645 bp, 32 predicted proteins | sample LaCtaG_3_FD_189912 | JGI IMG/M metagenome (GOLD analysis project Ga0247835, IMG submission 189912) | Freshwater microbial communities from meromictic Lake La Cruz, Castile-La Mancha, Spain - LaCruzMarch2015_13.5m | ecosystem: Environmental > Aquatic > Freshwater > Lake | place: Spain: Castile-La...
GGCCGAGCAGCAACACCCCGATGGCAGCATCGTGTTCACCTCCCCGTCGGGGCGGCGCTACACGACCACACCGGGCGGGGCACTGTTCTTCCCGCAACTGGCCACCCCTACCGAAACCCTCACAGTGGCACACGCCGACCCGCCACCGGACAACCCCGGGCGCACCCTGATGATGCCCACCCGACAACGCACCCGCGCCGCCGAACGCGCCGCCCGCATCGCATGGGAACGCGGCCTCAACGAAGCACGCTGGGCCGCCGACCCACCACCCTTCTAAATCTGCTCAGCCCTTCTAGATCAGGTAGTCGAAGGTCGTGAACATTCCGGCTTCGCCGTGTATTGGTGAACGTCAAGGTCGCCCGTTGCATCCAGTCGCACAGCGCGCCGCGTCAGCTAACGCGCCCTTCCGTTGGCGGCGGCTCGATCGGGTCGTAGTGGCCGGCCGGCAGGTGATCGGGCGGCTCGATGCGCAGCATGTGCGCCACCGGCACGTCGGTCGAGGAGTGCAGGATGATCGAGAGTGCGATCGTCACGGCGATCAGGTCGAACAGTTTGTCGCCGTTCGGCAGTCCGGCCTGCAGAACAAGCAGGCCGTAGACCACCGACGCGAATCCTTTCGGACCGAACCAGGCAGCGGTCAACCGTTCCGCGCGGGGCATCGGAGTCCGCAGCAGTGACAGCAGCATGGAGGCGGGCCGCACCAAGACGATGGCCATTACCGCCAGAAGCCAGCCCTGCCATCCGAGATGGGACAGCCGATCGGGAGTGATCAGGGCCCCGAATACCAACAGCGCGGCAAACTTCGTCAGCTCCGAGAGCAGATCGCCGAATGGCTCGAAGCTCTCCGCGGCAACGTGATCAAGTGTCGCCAACGCCGAGCCGGCCGCGAACGCAGCCAGGTAAGGGTTAGCGTGCGTCAAGTGACATCCCGCGTACACCACCACCGCGATCGCGACCGGCCCCAGCGGCTGTAGCCGAGGTTCGGCGGTCAGAATCCTGCTGCGCCAGGCCAGTGCGACAACCACCGCCACACCGATTCCGATGACCAGGCCGAGGACCAACTCCTCAAGTACGACGCCGATATGAGAGTCCTCATGCTGGGCAATCGCGAGGAAGATCAGGACGAAGGGCAGTGCCAGGCCGTCGTTGAGTCCGGACTCCACGTTCAGCAGGCGCCGCAGACGCAACGGAACATCGGCCCGGCCCACCAACGCCGACGCGAACACCGGGTCGGTCGGAGACAGGATCGCACCGAGCAGAAATGCGGTGGGCCAGTCCAGATTGACCAGATAGTGCGCGGGAACAGCGATCCCGATCATCGCCAACGGCATTCCGAGGCCCAGCGCGCGCCCGGACAACCGCCACCCGTCCCGCAGCGCCGGAACGCTGGCGCGCTGGCCGTCGGTGAACAGCACGGTGAACAGCGCGATGTCGGCGAGCACCGCGACGATTTCGTCCTCCGCGCTCAATTGCACCAGGCCGAACCCGCCCGGTCCGATCAACGCCCCGGCTACCAGGAACAGCAGCGCCGTGGACAGCACAGTGCGCGCCGCCACGCCGGACAGCGAGACGCTGATCAGCAGAACCACACCGAACGCCAGAACGAGCATCACGCAGACCATGGTGCATTGCCGGATGATCGTCGTGGCGAAGTTCGGGCAACTCGGGCCGGGTAGGTTGCTTTATCGTCGCGGTATGAGAACCGGACCGGAGTTCGTCGACTTCCACTTCGACGTGATGTGCCCGTACGCCTATCAGACGTCGCGGTGGATCCGGGAGGTCCGGAATCAAACCGGTCTGCAGGTGAACTGGCGCTTCTTCAGTCTCGAGGAGATCAACCGCGTCGAGGGCAAGAAGCACCCGTGGGAGCGCGAGTGGTCCTACGGATGGTCGATGATGCGCATCGGCGCGCTGCTGCGGCGGCGGTCGATGGCCGATGTCGACGCCTGGTACGAGCGGGCCGCGCGGGCGTTGCATGTCGAGGGTCACAAGCCGCATGAGAAGGCTGTCGCTCGCCACCTCCTCGATGAACTCGGCTTCGATGCCGACCTGGTGGATCAGGCCATCGCGGATCCGACCACCAGCGACGAGGTCATGGCCGATCATCAGCGGGTGGTAGCCGCTTCCGGCTACGGCGTTCCGACGCTGTTCTTTCCCGATGGCCAGTGCCTGTTCGGACCGGTGCTGGTGGATCCACCGACCGGGGAGGCGGCGGTTCGACTCTGGGACGCCGTGCTGGCCTGGACCGAGTTCCCGCACCTCTACGAGTTGCAGCGGCCTAAAACCGGTGCCGACGCGGCATTCATCGCCGAGACGTTCCAGCCCTACCTACAGGCCCGTGACTGGGTGTCGATCAACCGCGGCGAGGTCATCAGGTTCAGCCGGCTGACCGAGTGATCGGACAGGCGGTCATCGGTTAACGGGGTTTTCGTCCCCGCACCGTGCAGTTCTGGCAAACTCGCCCCGACCTAGGTCCGCTGGAGGCACCCGATGACGACCGCTACCGCACCGCTGCTGTCGAAGCGGGATCGGATCATGATCGCGATCACCGTGCTCTCAGCGATCGGCGCCGGGGCTTTGCACTTCGCCCACGCCAACTCCGTACTCTCCTTCATCGTGGCGGCGCTTGCGCTGGCCACACTGGCCTCGTTGGTCGGCCGTTCGGTGGAAGCACTCGGCGACCGTCTCGGGCCCAGTGCCACCGGGGTGCTGCAATCGGCGCTGGGAAATCTGCCGGAGCTGTTCGTCATTCTCTTCGCGCTCAAGGCCGGGCTTTTCGGCGTGGTGAAAGCCACCCTCGTGGGGTCGATCCTGGCGAACGTGCTGCTGATCCTGGGCCTGGCCTTCGTCGTCGGCGGAGTCAAGCACGGCCGGCAACGCTTTGCCGCCGACGACGGCCGCAGGTTGGGCCTGATGCTCACCCTGGCGGTGTTCATCCTCGCCGTTCCCACCCTCACCTCGGCCCTGCACACTCCGGCCGAATCCCACGAGCGGGTGGTCTCGGTCGTGGTCTCGGTCATCATGCTGGCGTTGTTCGCGCTGGCACTGCCGGCCGCCCTGGCGCGCCGCGCGCCCGGGCATGCCGATGACTCCGGGCATCCGGGCAGTCGGTCGCCGATTGCGGCGAGCCCGGAAGGGGCTGCTGCCGCCAGTAAGGTTGCCGCGCATGGGGAATGGCCATTGGCGATGGCGATCGGCATGCTTGCCGCGACCGGAATTGGCGCGGCATTCGTCTCGGAGTGGTTCGTCTCCGCTCTGCAACCGGCGATGGACACGATGGGCATCAATGAGGTCTTTGCCGGCCTGGTGATCGTGGCCATCGCCGGTAACGCGGTGGAGAACGTCGTCGGGATCCAGCTCGCGGCCAAAAATCAGATGGACTACGGCGTGCAGGTGATCCTGCAGTCACCCGTGCAGATCGCGCTCACGGTAGCCCCGATCGTGTGCCTGTCGGCGGCATTCCTTGGTCAGCCCGGCTTCGATCTGGTGCTCTCGCCCCTACTGTTGGCAGCGATGGTGATGTCGGCATTGGTGGCGGTGCTGGTCACCTTCGATGGAGAGTCGAACTGGTTCGAGGGTGCGGCGCTGATCGCGCTGTATATCGCGATCGCCACTGCGTTCTGGTGGGGATAGGTTCTGGCCGGGTGGCCGCCGGTCGTTTCCTGATCGCGGCGGTCCTCGGTGTGTGCGCACTCGCCGGCGCACCACCGGTAGCCGCCGATCCGTTGCCCGCGGCCGGCGACGTTCGCGCCAAGCTCGATGCCCTGCCGATCAAGGGACGCGCACCCAAGACCGGCTATGACCGCAGCCTCTTCGGCGAGTCCTGGACCGACGACGTCACGGTTCCCGGCGGGCGCAACGGATGTGACACCCGCAACGACATCCTGCGCCGCGATCTTGTCGATGTGGTGATTAAACCCGACTCCAACGGGTGTGCGGTCCTGCGCGGGATCCTCAACGATCCCTATACCGGAATCACTGTTGAGTTCGTGCGCGGCCCGAATTCGGCGGAGGTCCAAATCGATCACGTGGTCGCGCTGTCGGACGCCTGGCAGAAGGGCGCGCAACAACTCGACGAGGCGCGGCGTCGGGACTTCGCCAATGACCCGGTGAACCTTCAGGCCACGATCGGATGGGTGAATCAGCAGAAAGGCGACGGTGATGCCGCGACGTGGTTGCCGCCCAATGTCTTTTATCGATGCGTGTTTGTCACGCGGATCGTCGACGTCAAGACCAGCTACGGTTTGTGGGTGACCCAGGCCGAGCACGACGCGATCGCCGGGGTGCTGTCCGGCTGTCCGGCTACACCTGGATAGGGGCCGGTGCCGGGGCCGTGACCCCGCTCAGGATGAGGCTGAAACTGTCCTGGCGCTGTGCCATGGCGCCGATACCGTCATCGGAGACGAGTAGTAGTGCGTAGGAGCCGTCGCTGAGCCGGGGTCCCAAGGTAATGCCTTCGAAGTTGCTGAACCCGGTATCGCCCTGCCAGAGAAGGGTTTTGCCGACCGGGGTGAAACCGCTGCCGCTGGCAAGGCTGGATAGCTCGGCGACGTCGGATGCTCCGGTGAAGTCGATGAGGTAAATCCGGGTTCGGAAGCGCGGCAGGTAGCCGCCGAGTTCGCGTTCCAGGGCCAGAACCTGGCCGTTGGGAAGGGCGAGCAGGTCGACTAATCCGCTGCGTTCGACGCTCACGAACGGCGAGAGCCGCGAGATCGGATCGGTGCGATATGCGTACTGTCGGCGCGCCGCCAGATCCGGTCCATCGAATTCCTGGATCCGAACCCAGCTGCCGGCTGCTGTGGTGGACAGCGCCCCGTCGGATCGGAGCGCCTCCTCGTTGGCTGTCCACAGCCTGCCGGCACCGTAGGTCAGCGATTCCAGACCCATGTTGTTTTGCACGTTGGCCGGTCGGTAGATGTTCGGAACCGCGACCGACCCCGTCTTCTGCCCGGTCTCGAGGCTGAATTCGTTGATGGTGGAGGCGACTTCGTCGGATACCCAGACCCGGTTTCCGGAGGGCCCGAGGGCGATTCCCTCAGAGTCACTACCCAACTCCGGGGCACTGATGCCGCCGGTGACGAGCGTCGATCTGACTCGGCCCGATCGCGAGTCGAGCGAGGTGTAGACATGCCAGATCGTCGGGGCGCCGTCGTCGCCGACGGCGTAGTAGTTGGTTCCGCCGGCGTAGGTGATGCCGCTGAGTTCGGTCGCGCCGGTCGACCCGCTGCGCAGCAGCAGCGGACTCTGGCCGGAACGGGTGATCGTCACTGCGGGCTCGGCGGTCACGGGAGCGACCGATCCACGGGGAACGGGGCGCGCGGCGGTCCGCGCGGCCCGTGCAGGCTGGGTACTGGCAGCCTGGGTACTGGCCGTCGGAGTGCTCCGTGCCGAGTCGCCGGACGAGGTGTCCGCTGAAGCGCGCGGGGCCTCGGCGGCGATCGCCGCACCGATGCCGAGTGCCAACGCCAGTGCCCCGAGGTAGGCGGCGCGGTGTTGCGGAGCAGACTCCATCGTCAGACGAGCGTGGTCTTCAACGGGGTCAGATCGGTTTTCATCAGCACGACGTTGTAATTGCCCCACAGCGACATGTTCCAGTACAGGTTTTTGAGGTCGGGGTCGCCGAGTTCGTCGGTGAGCTCGCCGGTGCCTGACAGCGGATGTACCAACGGCGCGTAGAGGCCCGGGTACTGCAGCGAGGTCGCGACGGTCACCGGCGTCGACCACGGTCCCTCCGGGGTGTCGGCGGTGCGCAGGATCACGTTGTTGGCGCCGTTGCCATACATCACCACGTACTTGTCCAGATACTCGTTGTACTGCACGCTCATCTCGCTGACGTTGCCGCCGGTCTTGGCGCCAACCAGACCGGCGAACCAACCGCCGAAGAATTTCGGGTTGTTGGCGATGTCCCGAACGAATCCGAACAGGCCGGCGGAATTGGGGGAGTCGCCGATGATCGGAGCCGCCACGGCCGGCTTGTCGCGGACCCAGGAAGCGCCGTCCCAGTACTCGTATTGCCGCAGATCGGTCACGGCGCCCTCGGGCACCCGGGACAGGAAGGCCGACCCGGTGCGTCCGGCCGGGGTGCCGAAGGCGTAGACGTAGCGGGCGGCGCCCGGTTCGACCTTGCTTTCCGGCTGAAGCACATAGGCGGCCTGCTGGAAGTTCTGGCTGCCGGCCACGTACGGGGTGGACGACCGGAACCAGCCCGCCGAGCGGACCGTCGACGGCTGCAATACCCACTTGTCAGTGGCGAGGTCATACATCGAGACCGCCGAGTAGTTGGTGGTCCAGCGGCCTGGTGTGTCCCAGGACTTCACCGAGAAGTAGTTCACGTAATTGCGCCCGTTGGCGTACACGGCGGCCGACGGGATATTGGTGACTTCGGAGCCGATGAAGAACACCTGGTTGCGCGCCGCGGGGATGAACTGCAGGGCGGGGCCGGTGTTGATCAGCGCGAGGCCGTCGTAGAGCTGGGTGTCATCGCTGAGCAGCAGCACGTTGGAGCGCCAGTTGCCGGTCATGTTGACGCCGCTGAAGGTATCCCCGAAGGCGACCTGGGTCAGGCCGTTGTCGCCGTTGAACCACATCACGCCCAGGTCGGTGCCGTAGACGTTGGCCCACCGGGTGTTGTTGGTCTGCGACCAGTTCGAGCCCGGATATCCGGCGTTGCGCTGGCCGGTGACCCAGCCGATGGGTGTCGATCCCAGGCTGGTGGGCGGGGTGGCGACCACCGCGGCGGTGGCGATACTGGCGTTGGCGGTCGACGATGCGGCCATCGCCCGTGCCGCCACCGAGCGCGCACTTGCGCCGCCGAGATCCCGCCGGGTCCATGCCATCAAAGCCCACAACGCCGGGGAGTCAAGTGGCGCTCCAGGCGCGGTGGAGGTCAGACCGACGGCGGCCAGTAGGCGAGCGGCCAGTCCACCGACCGGCGTACCCAGGTTCTGCGGCGCGGCGACCGCCCGTGGCGCTTCGGCGACACTGGTGACGGCGGCGATCGCGGGGGGCAGCGCCGGGGCGCTGGCCGTTTCCGGGGCCGGTCGCGGGGCGGGCACAGTTACCGCTACGGTCGCGGGTATCGCAGCGTAGGGCCGCGTGGAAGCCGGAAGCCGTTGTGGCGCTGCGGAACTCGTATCCGCAGCCGCGACAGTCGGTGACGCGGAGTCGCCGATGCGGAAACTCAACGGCAATCGGTCGGTGGGTGACGCGCCGGTTGCACCCGCCGCCTGCGCGTCCCGGCGATGAGTTGTTACCGGTGCTGCAGGCCCGGCATCCTTGCGGCCGGTCGTTGCTCGCGCGGCACGCCGAGTCGGAGCGGACGTGTCGTCGACAGAGGTCGCCTGCTGCGACACCGAACCCTGTTCGGTCGGGGTGGCAGAGGTCGGGGCACCAGAGTCTGACGGTCCGGAATCCGGCGCATCGGCCCGGGCGATACCGGACCCGGTCGCAACCGCGGCGCCGATGCCGAGGGCGATCGCGAGTGCCCCGATCCGGCCGATCGGGGCGGCGGCACTATGCGGGCCACTCATCGAACTCTCTCCTGACTGTGGCTAACTGTTGATGCTGCGGCCGGCAAACTCCTGACCCCGGCCATCCGCTCAATGATGCTGCCAACTGTACTCACACCAGCCCCAATCTTTCCAGAGCCTCGCCCCACGATCGGTGCTAGCGGCTACACCCGGGAGCTCCGCCCAGGTAGCGCTGTGCTGTAGAGCCCCCCGGACCCGGTGAATTCAGCAAAACCGGAGAGGGCGACTGATCTCATCTTGGCAACGATCACAGAATCAGGAACGCCTGCCGGATTGCTTCCCCCGGGTGCCGGTGATTCGCCGGGGCTCACTGAGCCGCGAGCAGCTCCGCCATTCTTGCGACCACGGTCTGGATCGCCTTGAACGGTCTGATCATGACCTTCACCGTTGTCAGCTGGCCCGCGTCGTTCCAGTGCAGGATGTCGACACCCTCGACGGCAATTCCGTCCACCTCGGCGGCGAACTCGAGCACAGCGGAGTTGGCACCGATCCACTTGTTGACGTAGTGAAACCCGGTACCGGCGAACATGTGTTCCGCGGCGCGCAGATACGCCGCCGCGGTGGCCCGTCCGCGCTGCGGGGTGAAGACGGCGGGGGAGTAGAACACCGCATCCTCGGCGAGCATGTCGTCCAGGCCAGCGGTCTGGCCGTTCTCGATGACGTCGAGCCACCGATCGATCACAGCCGTGGTCACAGTCTCACCAGTCTCACCAGTTCCACAGCGACATGTCATCGGGCGGGTATTGCATGCAGATGTCGGTCGTATTCGCTGCCACGCCCTTGTTGTTGAAGAACAGCTTTGCGTGGTTGGGCCACTGGAACGCCAACGGATCCGAGAAGGCGTTCGTGGCCATCTCCTCCGACCACGCTCGGCGGCCCTCCGGCGGCAGTGCAAAAAATCGGTGGATGTAATCCTGGGCGGCCTGCTGGATCTCGGGTGACTTGTTGTTGTAGTCGATCATGTAGCGCTCGAAGTAGACCGGCTCAACGTCGCGGGCGGCGGCCATGATCTGCTCGGCGGTACAGCCGGTCTTGAGGATCCGGTTCGGGATGGGGTAGTCATCGGTGGCATCGGCGGATGCGGTCGCCGGCGAGGCGATGACGAAACCGCTGAGCGCGGCGATGACCGCTGCTGCGCCGGCCCATCGCAATGGTCCGTTTCGGTGCATAACTCCCCGCGATCGTGGTTCAGATACCGCCCAAAGATTAGCCCACCTCACCGATGGGCCTACACTCGCCAATATGGCTCAGCGCAGCATCGCCATGGCGGCCGCCGCGGCGGCGGCGATTGCGGTAGTGCTGGCCGCGCCGGCACAGGCCGATCCCGACACCGATTTCGCCGAGCAGTTGCACACGTTCGGCATCTACGGCCAGCGCGATTACAACGCCTGGCTGGGCAAGATCAGCTGCAAACGGCTGCTCAGGGGGGTGGACGGCGACCTGTATGCGGCCGCGGAGTTCGTCTTGCTCAACCTGGCCCGGGAGAGCTCCCAGGCGCAGGCCATACAGTTCGTCGGCGCGGCCATCGGAACCTACTGCCCCGAGCAGGTCGGCGTGCTCCAGGCCGCTGCTCGATAGAACGGGCAGGATCAACCGGCGAGTTTGCCGTTGTCGATCGGGTACACCGCCCCGTGGACCGCGGCCGCGTCGTCGCTCGCCAGAAAAGCGATGACCGCAGCCACATCCAGGGGTGCCATTAGTCCGCGTGGCGCGGCGATCCGCATGATCAGCTTGAAGTCGGCGTTGTCCGGGGCGGTGAAGTCTGTGACCTGCGGCGTCAGCATTCCGCCGGGGCACACCACGTTGACCCGAAGGCGCTCCTTGGAGAACTCCACCGCCAACGCCCGGGTCAGGCCCACCAGGCCGTGCTTGGCGGCGCAGTAACCGGCCGAGTAGACCTCGCCCTCGACCCCCGCCACCGATGCCACGTTGACGATGTTGCCGCCGACGCCCAGCAGGTGCGGCAACGCGGCCCGGCAGAGATAGAACGGGCCGTTGAGGTTGGCGGCCAGGTCATATGCCCAGTCTGCGTCGGTCACGTCAGCGGTATGCCGCATCTGATGGAAGCCGGCCGCATTGACCAGCACATCGAGCTTGCCGAATTGCCGCACGCATTGCTCGACCGCCACCCGGCAGGCCTGTGGGTCGGTGATGTCGACTGCCGCGTAGGCCCCACCCGGCACGGTCTCGAAGACCGCCGCCATCCGGGCGGTGTCGCGGGCGATCCCGAACACCGTCGCGCCACGCTCGGCGAACAGTTGCGCCACCGACGCCCCCAGGCCGGACGATGCCCCGGTCACCAGGGCGACCTTTCCGCTTAACTGAGCCATGGTCTGACATCCTTCCCACCGCCGGTTAAACGTGCACGTTGCGCAGTCCGCGGGCGTTTCGCAGTCCGGAGCAGTTGTAGCACCCGAAGCATCCGGAGCAGTCACGGCACCGCGCGCAGGCCGCGCACCACGAGCAGCGACGGCATGCGGCACAGCCGATACAACCGAAACACTCACTGACCAGAACCGAGAACAGCGTCAGCGCACTGCCTGCGACCGCAGCGCTGCCGGCGGTGGCGATTGATCCGGCGACCGCAGCGCTGCCGGCGGTGGCGATTGATCCGGCGACCGCGGCGCTGCCGGCGGTGGCGATTGATCCGGCGATTGCGGCGCTGCCGGCGGTGGCGATTGATCCGGCGATTGCGGCGCTGCCGGCGGTGGCGATTGATCCGGCGACCGCGGCGGAATCCTTCCTACCCATGTGATCATCCCAGCAGTCTGGTGCCCCCGATGGGGCGGCTTTGCCGGGGCGGCTTTGGCGCCGGAATGCATCCGCCCTGCTGAGAGGGCATAATGGCGGGAGCGGCACAGGGTGGCCCAATCCTTACGCGAGGATGACCATGTGGGCCGCGACGGGCGCTGTTGCCCGGGTTCGTCTTGAATGGTTGAAGGTTCGACGTGGATTTCGAGGTGCGCGCCCGCCTGGGGCGGCTGAGGACCGACGGGAAGGTGGGGGATTTGCGAGCGACCGACGCCTCGTCGCCGAGGGTCGCCGTGGCACCCCCGTTCACGGGTGCGGCGGTCGTAGCACCGGGCGCCGAGTTCGAGATCTGGCGCAACGGGGTGCGCCAGACGGCATTGGCACATGTCTCCGACTTCGTCGCCACCCGGTGCGTGCCGCAGTTGGACCGAACCGGAATCGACATCGCGGCCGACGTGCTGGTCCAGTTCGTCGACGGCGGCAAATGCCTGCGGTCGACGTTCATGTACCTGGGCTGGCTGTGCGGTGCCGGGCCCGACAGCGCCGCCCTGCGTGCAAGCGCGGGCTTGGAGTTGCTGCAGGCGTTCGCGCTGCTTCAGGACGATGTCATGGACGACTCGCCATTGCGCCGCGGTCGCGCGGCCGCCCACGTGCGCTTCGGCGAGTGGCATCGCGAACGCGGCCTGTCCGGTTCCGAGGATCGCTTCGGCGCATCGCTGGCGACCCTGCTTTCGGACCTGTGCCTGGTGTGGGCCGAACAGATGATGCGCGAGAGCGGCCTGGAGACCGAGGTGCTGGCCCGGGCCTGGCCGCACTACGACGCGATGCGGATCGAACTGGCGGTCGGGCAGATCGCCGATGTCGCCAACGACGCGGGCGCACTGCCTGATCTGGACACCGTGCTCGATGTCGCACGCCGCAAGTCCGGCAATTACACGGTGCGGCGACCGTTGGAGATCGGCGCGGCGATGGCCGGCCGCGAGGACCTGATCGACCCCCTTGGTGGATACGGGAACGCGCTGGGAGAGGCGTTCCAGTTGCGCGACGACGTCCTCGGCGTCTTCGGCTCGCCGGAAATCACCGGCAAACCTGCCGGTGGCGACCTGCTCGAACGCAAGGCCACCAGTGTCGTCGTCGCAGCCCATCGGATGGCCGACAGCACCATCCGTCGCCAGTTCAACGACCTGATGACCGCCGAGGAACTCACTGAATCCGACGTCGCCCATTGGCGGACCTTGATCGTGGCGACCGGTGCCGCGGATTGGATCGAGGAGTTGATTTCCGACCGCGTCGCCGAGGCCATCGGCTACATCCGCAATGATCGGATTGACGACTGGGCGCAATCGGCGCTGGCCGATATGGCTTCGGTATGCACCCTACGAGCGACCTGAGCAGGAGGAGTCGATGATGCGCACTGTTCCCGGAGCGACCGATCATGTCGTGGTGGTGGGTGCCGGGCTGTCGGGCCTGTCCGCTGCCCTCCAACTTGCCGGCCGTGGCCGATCGGTGACCGTCGTCGAGCGCTACGGATACCCGGGCGGACGGATGGGTCAGGCCGACATTCGCGGCTACAAGATCGACACCGGAGCGACGGTGTTGACCATGCCCGACATCATTGAGGAAGCCTTCGACGCCGTCGGCGCGTCAATGCGTGACTACCTCGAGTTGATGCCGTCGGACCCCGCTTACCGTGCCTCGTTCGCCGATGGCAGCACTCTCGACGTGCACGCCGATGCCGCCGCGATGACGGCGGCCATCGAAGAGTTCGCCGGTCCTGATCAGGCCGCAGGCTACCTGCGGCTGCGGGACTGGCTCACCGAGCTTTACCGGCTGGAGATTGACGGGTTCATCGGATCGAACTTCTCCTCGCCGCTTTCCCTGCTCACACCGCAGTTGGCCCGACTGGCCGCGGTCGGTGCCTTCCGCGGTTGGGACCGCATGGTCGGCCGGTTCATCACCGACGAACGGCTGCGGCGAATCTTCACCTTCCAAGCCCTCTACGCCGGCGTGCCGCCGCAGCAGGCTCGGGCCGCCTACGCGGTGATCGCCTATATGGACACGATCGCCGGGGTGTACTTCCCGCGAGGCGGTATGCGGGCCGTACCCGAGGGTCTAGCCGCAGCGGCCGCTGATGCCGGCGTCGTGTTCCGGTACGGGTCCAGCGTGACACGCTTGGAGCGTTCCGGCTCCCGGGTGACGGCGGTGTGCACCGACACGGGCGACCGGATCGCCTGCGATGCAGTGATTCTCACCACCGAACTGCCATTGACCTATCAGCTTCTGGGTCGCACACCACGCCGCCCGATCAAGTTCCGGCCCTCCCCGTCGTGCGTGGTGATTCACGCCGGCGTGCCGTCGGTGCAGGGAGCCCTGCAGCACCACAACATCAGCTTCGGCGCGAACTGGTCGAAGACCTTCGGTGAGATCATCGACGACGGCGTGCTGATGAGCGACCCTTCACTGTTGGTGACGATGCCGACCGCCGGTGACCCTACGCTCGCGCCGGCCGGCCGCGATCTGTTGTTCGTTCTTGCGCCCTGTCCGAACCTCGAAGTGGGCAAGGTCAATTGGGCTGTCGAGGGTGACACCTACGCCCGGGAGGTGCTTGCCAAGGCAGCCGAACGATTGCTGCCCGGACTCGATCAGGACATCGACGTGCTCGATGTTGTCACCCCGGCCGACTGGGCGCGGCAGGGAATGATCGCCGGTTCCCCGTTCGCGTTGGCCCACACCTTCTCCCAGACCGGCCCGTTCCGACCGGCAAACCTGGTGCGCGGTATCGACAACGTCGTCCTTGCCGGGTCGTCGACGGTTCCCGGCGTAGGAGTGCCGACGGCGCTGCTGTCCGGGCGATTGGCCGCCGAGCGTATCACCGGAGTCGGCGGGCATCGATCAGCGACAACGATCGCCGGCTCACCGAGACGGCCGACAACAGTTCAGCGGAACGGCTAGCAGCATGATCAACACCGAGTTGCACGCCGCGGGCATCGAAGACGAGCGGCTACGTGAGTCTTATCGCTACTGCCGCGATCTCAACGCTCAACATGGGCGGACCTACTTCCTTGCCACCCGACTGCTGGCCCCGTCACAGCGGCCGGCCGTGCATGCGCTCTACGGTTTCGCCCGCTACGCCGACGACATTCTCGATGACCTGAACTCCGACGTCACGGTCACCGCGCGCCAGGCGCGCCTGGAACAGTTGGCGGCGAAGTTCTTCGAGGGCACTGACGACGCTGCTGAGCCGGTGCTTGCCGCCGTATTGCACACCGCTCGCACCTATCGCATTCCGCTGAACCTCTTCGATGACTTTCTGACATCGATGCGGATGGATCTGACCGTCACCGACTATCCCGACCGCCCCGCGATCAACCACTACATGCGTGGTTCGGCCGAGGTGATCGGACTGCAGATGCTGCCGATCCTCGGCACCGTGGGACCGCTCTGCGACGCCGAACCCTACGCGGAGGCTCTCGGTCAGGCCTTCCAGCTGACGAACTTCCTGCGGGACATCAACGAGGACCTCGACCGGAACCGGGTCTATCTCCCTGCGGATGAACTCGCGGCCTTCGGGGTGGACCGCGAATTACTGATGTGGTGTCACGACAACGGGCGCACCGAACCCCGAGTTCGTCAGGCTCTCGCCGCTCAGCACGAGATCACCCGCGGGATTTACCGCGAGGCGCACAAGGGCATCGCCTTGCTGGCACCGCAGTCACGGCCCTGTGTGACGACAGCGTTCACCCTGTACTCGGAGATTCTCGACCGGATCGAGGACATCGACTTCGCGGTCTTCAGCGAGCGCGCTTCGGTGGGCCTGGGCCGCAGAATGCAGGTATTTGGCGGTGGCTTGATTCGGGCCCGACGAGCCAGGAGGATCCCGGCCACGCCGGGGGGGCCAATCCCGCGGAGTGCCACCTGATGCGGCCCGCATACGGAGGCCTGCCCAGAGCCGAGGTCCCGGGGGCCTTCGATGTCGGGGCCGACGCCTATGACCGGCTTGTCGGCGCCAACCCCGGCTATCACGACCATCTCCGTATCTCGGCGAACCGGTTGCGAATTCCCAATGGCGGAAGGGGACTTCGTCTGCTTGACGCCGGCTGCGGAACCGGCGCCTCGACAGCCGCGTTGCTCCAGGCCGCCCCACACGCCGAGATCGTCGCGGTCGATGCGTCGGCGGGCATGCTCGAGCAGGCCGCCGGCAAGTCCTGGCCGGATAACGTGCGATTCGTGCACACCCCGATCGAGGACTTGGCCGACGCCGGGGTGGACGGACCGTTCGACGGGATCCTGGCGGCCTATCTGCTGCGGAACCTCGCCGATCCGGACGCCCAGTTGCGCAGGTTTGCCGGGTTGCTTCGACCCGGTGCGACCCTTGCCGTCCACGAGTACTCGGTGCGCGATTCCCCGCCGGCCCGGGCAATCTGGAACGCGGTCTGTTGGGGAATCATCATCCCGTCGGGCTGGCGGCAGACCCGCGACAGCACCCTGTATCGACACCTGTGGCGCAGCGTGAACTCCTTCGACGGTGCAGCGGACTTCCAGAGACGTTTGACCGCCGCCGGTTTCGCCGGCGTGCACAGCGAGACCATGCCGGGCTGGCAGCACAACATCGTGCACACCTTCCTCGCGGATGCGCCCCGATGAAGGACTCACGACGAGTGGCCCACCCGGCCCCACGCGGCCTGCCGGATGCCGGCGCACTGCCGGCGGTCCCGCACGTGGTGGTGATCGGTGCCGGGATCGCCGGACTCGCCGCCGCCGCGGGACTGTCCGAACGCGGAGTCTCGGTGGACGTGCTGGAGCGCCAACCCAACCTCGGCGGGCGAGTTGCCGGGTGGACTGAGCACCTCGATGACGGCACCGTGACCACCAACAACCGTGGCTTCCATGCCTTCTTCCGGCAGTACTACAACCTGCGTGCGCTGCTGCAACGCAGCGACCCGGGATTGCAGCGCCTGCGGGCGGTAGAGGACTATCCGCTCATCGACGGCGAGGGCCGGCGGGATACCTTCCGCGGCCTGCCGCAGTCTCCGCCGTGGAATGCGCTGGTTTTCGCCTTGCGTAGTCCGACCTTTCGGTTCCGGGATCTGATCCGGATCAACGCCGCCGCGGCCGCGCCGCTGGCCACTGTCACGGTGCCCGGCATCTACGAACGGCTCGACGACCGCAACGCGGACACTTTCCTGACCGATATCAACTTTCCCGTCGCCGCTCGTCATCTGGCGTTCGAAGTCTTCGCGCGGAGCTTCTTCGCGCGCCCCGACCGGCTCTCGGCCGCTGAACTCGCGGCGATGTTCCACATCTACTTCCTGGGTTCCAGCGAGGGACTGGTTTTCGACGTCGCCGAATCGAATTTCGACACCGCGCTGTGGAACCCGCTGGGGGAGTACCTCGGTACCAAGGGGGTGAAGTTCCACACCGGCGTGTCGGTGTCATCGATCTCCACCGGGGGCGTCAAGCGACTGCGGGTCCACACTGACGACGGAAACCTCATCGACGCAGACGGCGTGGTGCTGGCCACCGACGTCGGCGGACTCCAGCAGATCGTCGGCGCGTCGACGGGTTTGGGAGACGCCGATTGGCGGCACCGAGTGGCGGCCATGGAGGTGGCACCGCCGTTCATGGTGCAACGGTTGTGGTTGGACCGGCCTGTCGATGCCGGCCGACCAGACTTCCTGGGCACCGGTGGACTTGAGCCCGTCGACAACATCAGCGTGGTGAGCAACTATGAGCGGCAGGCTGCGGAATGGGCGCGCGCCCACGGTGGATCCGTGGTCGAGGTGCACTCCTACTCGGTCTCGGGGCAGGAGGAACAACTCAGGGAGCAGATGCTGGCGCGGTTGCACGAGATCTACCCGGAGACCGCCGCGGCGGAGATCGTGACCGAGCGAATCCTCCTCCGGCAGGACTGCCCGCTGTTCTCGCCGGGCTCGCATGCGACCCGGCCGTCAGTGGACACACCGGTGCCCGGTCTGATGCTCGCCGGTGACGGAATCCGCATCGACCTACCGGTAGCCTTGATGGAGCGTGCCGCTACCACCGGTTGGACGGCGGCCAACCGGCTGCTGGCGGGCTGGGGGGTCAGCGGACACACGCTGTACACGGTGCCGGTGCAAGGACGTTCGCCCGTCCTGCGCCGGTTGGCACAGAGAGGCACCGGCTGAGATGGATCTGTGGTCCCGGGTAGCCGAGCGGATGCCGAAGGACTCGCCGATGAAAGTCCTCCCGAAAATCGACTGGGCCCGCCAGACGCCCACTTACCAGCAGGCCGAGCCAGCGCTCATCGACGCCGCGCTGCAGCGTGCGCACGCACGTCCCAGCGGTAACTGGTTCGTCTTCGCCGCCAGCACCGATGTGCGCGGCAACCGACCGTTCGGCACCCGGGTCGCAGGCATGGAGATCGTTGCCTGGCGGGACGAACAAGGCGGCCTGCATGTCGGCCCGGCGGCCTGTCCGCACCTGGGCGCTGACCTGTCCACCGGCACGGTTCAGTGCGGCGGCCTGATCTGCCCTTGGCACGGGTTGCGACTCTCCGGTGGCCGGGAATTCGGCTGGAAGCCGTTGCCGGCCCACGACGACGGTGTGCTGGTATGGGTCAGGCTGGACAAGGTCGGTGGTGAGGAGCCCCTGGACTCCCCGGTGTTGCCGGCTCGGCCGGCCGGCTCGCGACTGGCTGCCGTCACTCGTCTAGAAGGCGCTTGCGAACCCCGCGACATCATCGCCAATCGGCTCGATCCTTGGCATGGTGCCTGGTTTCACCCCTACTCGTTCGCTCAACTGGAGGTGCTCAGTGCACCCCCGGTCGACGCCGACGAGGACTCCGACGCCTTCACAGTGGCGGTGACCTTCCACCTCGGACGCGTCGGTATGCCGGTGATCACTCAATTCAGCGTTCCCGAACCGCGCACCGTGGTGATGCACATCGTCGAAGGGGAGGGCGTGGGCAGTGTGGTTGAGACACACGCCACGCCGATCGGACCCGGGCCGGACGGTCGGCCGCGCACCGCCGTCATCGAGGCCGTCATCGCCCAGTCGGACCGCACCGGATTCCAGCTGTCGATGCTGGGCGCACCGCTGTTGCGACCGCTGATGAAGCTTGGGGCAGCGCGACTCTGGCGCGACGACCTTGCTTACGCCGAGCGTCGATATGCCCTGCGCACCAACGAGACTCACTGATGATTGGATTCACATGACTAAACGCGTAGTCGTGTGGGGAACCGGCTTCGTCGGCAAGATGGTTATCCCCGAGGTGCTCGCCCATCCGGAATTCGAACTGGTTGGGGTGGGCGTCAGCAACGCGGCGAAGGTAGGCCTCGACGTCGCCGAGATCTGCGGGCTGCCGCAACCGGTTGGCATCACCGCCACCGACGATATCGATTCGCTGATCGCCTTGAAGCCCGACGCCCTGGTGCACTATGGGCCGACCGCAGCCAAAGCCGACGCCAACATCGACGTGATCGGCCGTTTTCTGCGGGCCGGGATCGACGTCTGCTCGACGGCGATGACGCCGTGGGTGTGGCCCACGATGCGACTGAACCCGCCGAATTGGATCGAGCCCATCACCGAGGCCTGCGAAGCGGGCGGGGCATCGTGCTTCACCACCGGTATCGACCCGGGTTTCGCCAACGACCTGTTTCCGATGACCCTGATGGGACTGTGTTCGCAGGTGCGCCGGGTGCGCGCCTCGGAACTTCTTGACTACACCAACTACGAGGGCGACTACGAGATCGAGATGGGCATCGGCCGTGAGCCCGAGTTCAGTCCGATGCTGGCGAACAGCTCGATTCTGGTGTTCGCCTGGGGTGCCACGGTTCCGATGATCGCCCACGCCGCCGGCATCGAACTCGATGAGATCACCACCACCTGGGACAAGTGGGTCACCCCGACTGACCGCACGACCGTCAAGGGCGTGATTGAGGCCGGCAATGTCGCGGCGGTGCGGTTCACCATCAATGGCGTCTACCGCGGTGAGACCCGCATCCAACTCGAGCACGTCAACCGGATCGGCCGCGATGCCGCACCGGATTGGCCATCGGGCGATTCCGATGACGTCTATCGGGTCGACATCGAGGGCACGCCCAGCATCTTCCAGGAAACGGCGTTCCGCTTCACCGACGGATCCGGGCGCGATGCGGCCACCGCCGGCTGCCTGGCCACCGGCCTGCGCGCTCTTAACGCGGTGCCGGCCGTGAACGACCTCCCGCCGGGTTGGGTCACCGCCCTTGATCTGCCACTGATCCCGGGTCGCGGCACTATCCGCTGATCAAGCCTGGGGGTAGGTTCGAGGCCTTGCCGGGGAATTCCGGCGCCAATTCGGAGGCATCGTGGCACACCAACCGACGACCCTGCTGGATCGGCTCGGTGCCCTGCGGGGCCTGGCGACCATCAGCAATGAGGACTACACCGCCTACATGCGCTCCTACGGCGAACTGTTCGTCGACTCACCGGAGAACACCAAAGCCGACTACGCCCGCAGTGTGCCGCTGCGCGGATATCCGCAGGGCAGCAGCAATGAGTTGACCCAGCTATACAAGGTCATTCATCTTCTCTGCACGCTGGGCTCGGTCGAGAAGATGTACATGCCCCCGACGATCGACCCCGAACAGTCGGTGCTGGCAAACCAGATCCTGTTCGAGCGGATTGTCGCCAACGACCTGAAGCTGCGTCCGGGCGAAAAAGTGCTCGAACTGGGCTGCGGTTGTGGCGCGATCGCCGAGCACATCGCGGAACTCACCGGGGCAACCCCCTATGGCATCAACCTGGACCTGTCGCAGATTGAGAAGGCCTGGCGCAACCCGAACCTGCCGAGCGGCAACTTCGCCGTCGGCGACTTCAACAAGGCGCTGGAGTTCGATGACGCATCCTTCGGCGCGGTGTACGCGATTCAGCCGATGACCTACGTCAGCGACCACGCCTACACGTTCTCCGAGGTCTTCCGGATCTTGAAGCCTGGAGGCGTGTTCGTCATCAACGACGTCGCGGCACTTGATGCCTACGACCGTAACGATGAGCATCAGCGGACTCTGATTCAGCACACTCGCGAGCTGACCGTGTTTGGCGGGTTCTGGTACTACAAGTACTGGGAAGACGTTTATCGTGCCGCCGGCTTCGAGTTGATCTCGTCGGTGGGCCGGCCCGCCGTGGAGCTGATCAAAAAAGAGGTCGCGCTGTTCGACAAGTACGAGGCGGCGTTCAAACTTCTGGCGAAGCTGCGTCTCATCCCGAAGAAGACCAATGCGCTGATGCAGCGTATGAACGCCAACAGCATGTCCTACATCAAGGCCGAGGAGGAGCAATTGCTGACACTCAACTGGCACTGCGTGGGGGAGAAGCCAGGTTCGTGAAAGCAGTCAGTTGCGAGAACGGAAATCTGTCGGTTGTCGATCTGCCGGACCCGCGTCCCGCTGAAGGGCAACTGATTCTTGATGTTCGGGCCTGCGGGATCTGCGGATCGGATCTGCACGCCAAGGACCACGCGGATGACCTGACCGACGTGATGGCTCAGATCGGCTACCGCGACTTCATGCGCGGCGACACCCCGACGGTGATGGGACACGAGTTCGTCGGCGTGATCGCCGAACGCGGCCCTAAGACGCCGAAGGCGCTCAAAGAGGGCATGACGGTGGTGTCGTTTCCGCTGGTTCGCTCCCGCGGCGCCGTGCAACTGACCGGACTGTCCCCGCTGGCACCGGGTGCCTACGCCGAGCAGGTTCTGGTCGAGGCCGCGCTGACCTTTCCGGTGCCCAATGGACTGGCGGTTGACACCGCGGCGATGACCGAGCCGATGGCGGTGGCACTGCACGCGGTGCGCCGCAGCGAGATCAAGAAGGGCGATACTGCGATCGTGGTCGGCTGCGGGCCGGTCGGCCTGATGGTGATCTGCCAACTCAAGGCCCGAGGGGTGAGCACGGTCGTCGCCAGTGATCTGTGCGCCGGACGCCGAGATCTGGCGCAGCGCTGCGGTGCCGATATGGTCGTCGACCCGGCGGTCGACTCCCCGTATGAGATCGCAGCGTCGAAGGGGATGCTGACGAACATCCCGGATCTCTATGAGCTTGCGCTGGGCACCATGGGAAAGCTACGCAAACTGCCGGGGTGGTCGCATATCTACCGCGCTGCCGATGCCAGTGGTGCGGCCGGCCCGAAGCGACCGGTGATCTTCGAATGCGTTGGTGTGCCCGGGATGATCGACGGCGTGCTGGCCGCCGCACCGTTGAATTCGAGGGTTATCGTCGTCGGGGTCTGCATGGGCACCGATACGATCCGGCCCACGATGGCGCTGAGCAAAGAGATCGACGTGCGCTTCGTGTTCGGCTACACCCCGCTGGAGTTCTACGACACCCTGCACATGCTGGCCGACGGGAAGGTCGATGCCTCGCCACTACTGACCGGCAAAGTAGGACTCGGCGGAGTCGCGGCGGCGTTCGAGGCCCTTGGTGACCCGGATCGGCACGCCAAGATCCTCATCGACCCGCGCAGTTCCGCGGTGGTGCCCTGACCCTGCTCTGGGCCTTAGATGCTCCGTGGCCCCGGGCCACCCAGTCGTCGCTCAGTGGCCCCGGGCCACCCAGTCGTCGTAGTTCACGATCTCCCCACCGATGGTGGTGCTGTCGCCGTGCCCGGTGTAGACGACGGTGTCGGCGGGCAGGGCGCCGAGTTTGTCCTTGATGGAACCGAGGATGGTCGGAAAGTCCGAGAATGAGCGCCCGGTGGCGCCGGGACCGCCCGCGAACAATGTGTCACCGGAGAACACCGCGCCCAATGCCGGTGCGTAGAGGCAGGTCGATCCGGGGGAGTGTCCCGGAGTGGCGATGGCCCGAAGTTCGATGCCGCCCGCGGTGAGCACTTGACCGTCGGCGAGGGCACGGAAGGCCTTGTCGGGGTGGGTCGTCTCCCACAGCATGGTGTCTGCGGGGTTGAGTAGCACGGGTGCGTCGAGGTCCGCGCTCAACTGCGGTGCGACGGTGATGTGGTCGTTGTGCCCGTGGGTGCACACCACTGCCACCACGTGCCGTCCGGCGACCGCGTCTTCGATGGCTTTGGCGTCATGTGCCGCGTCGATGACGATGACCTCAGAGTTATCACCGACGATCCAGATGTTGTTGTCGACTTCCCAACTACCACCGTCGAGTTCGAAGTTTCCGTGGGTGACGACTCGCTCGATACCGCTGTGGTTCGAACTCACAGCACCACCACCGAGCGCAGGACCTCACCGGCGTGCATCTTGTGGAACGCTTCCTCGACGCCGTCGAGCCCGATGCGTTCGGAGACGAACTTCTCCAGCGGAAGGCGGCCCTGGCGATAAAGATCGATGAGTGTCGGAAAGTCACGCTCCGGAAGACAGTCGCCGTACCAGGACGACTTCAGTGAACCGCCGCGGGCGAAGAAGTCCACCAGCGGCATCTCCAGGCGCATGTCGGGTGTCGGAACACCAACCAGCACAACGGTTCCGGCCAGATCGCGGGCGTAGAAGGCCTGCTTCCAGGTCTCCGGCCGGCCGACCGCGTCGATCACGACATCCGCGCCGTTGCCGCCGGTGAGTTCCTGAATGGTCTCCACGACGTCTTTTTCCCGGGCATTGATGGTGTGGGTGGCACCGAAGTCGCGAGCCCACTCGAGTTTGGTGGCATCGGTATCGACGGCGATGATCGTGCGTGCCCCAACGAGTTTCGCGCCGGCGATAGCGGCGTCGCCGACTCCGCCGCAGCCGATCACCGCGACGGTGTCGTCGCGGCTCACAGCGCCGGTGTTGATTGCCGCACCGATCCCGGCCATCACCCCACAGCCCAGCAGCCCGGCGACGGCCGCGTCGGCCTCGTCATCGACCTTGGTGCACTGCCCCTGGTGGACAAGGGTTTTGTCGGCGAATGCACCGACACCCAGTGCCGGCGTCAACTCGGTGCCGTCGGTCAGTGTCATTTTCTGGGTGGCGTTGAAGGTGTTGAAGCAGTACCAGGGGCGGCCGCGCTTGCAGGCCCGGCACTCGCCGCACACCGCCCGCCAGTTGAGGATGACGAAGTCGCCCGCGGCGACCTGGGTCACGCCCTCGCCGATGGATTCCACCACGCCGGCCGCCTCATGGCCGAGCAGGAAGGGATAGGAGTCGTTGATACCGCCCTCGCGGTAGGTCAGATCGGTGTGGCAGACGCCGCACGCGTGCACGGCAACCACCACCTCGCCCGGACCTGGGTCGGGAACGACGATGTCGACAAGTTCGACAGGCTGGCCCTTGCTCCGCGCGATCACTCCGCGCACCGTTTGACTCATGGGTCAAACCTTAACGGTGCCCGGGGGCGCCGTGCGGGGGATTACCGTGGCAGCGATGTCCACGGCTCTCGATCTCATCGCCGACTGGCCGGTTGCGGCCGCGTCGGCCGCGGTAGTGGGTCCGTCCGGTGTGCTGGCGGATCGTGGTGACACCGATCGTGGCTACCGCCTGGCGTCGGTGACCAAACCGTTGGTGGCCCGCGCGGCCCAGGTTGCCGTGGAGGAGGGCGTGGTCGACCTGGACAGCCCGGCCGGGCCGCCCGGATCGACCATCCGCCATCTGCTCGCTCATACGTCGGGGTTATCGATGCATTCCGCTGAGGTGCTGGCCGAACCCGGGACGCGCAGGGTCTACTCCAACTACGGCTTCGCGGTGCTGGCCGAGACGATAGAGATGCACTCCGGCATCGAGTTCAGCCGGTATCTGAGCGAGGCGGTCTTCGAACCGCTGGATATGACCGCATCGCGCCTTGACGGCGGCGCCTCGGCGGCCGGCTTCGGCGGGGTCTCCACGGTGGCCGACCTGGCGGCGTTCGCCGCTGACCTGCTCAGGCCCCGGATCGTGTCCGCGCCGATGCATGCTGAGGCCACCACCGTGCAGTTTGGGGGGCTCAGTGGGGTGTTGCCGGGCTTCGGAGTGCAGCGACCCAATGACTGGGGCCTGGGAATGGAGATCCGCGACGGTAAGGCCCCGCACTGGACCGGCACCGCGAACTCAGCCGCCACCTACGGGCACTTCGGGCAGTCGGGCACGTTCATCTGGGTCGATCCCGTCGCTGACCTGGCCCTGGTGGTCCTGACCGATCGGGACTTCGACGGGTGGGCCAAGTCGCTGTGGCCGGCGTTGTCCGACGCCGTACTCAGGGAGTTCATGTCGGACTAGCGCAACAGGGGCATCAGGGGGCACAATAGACACGTTCGACACAACTGCATCTCCGGAAACACCAGGTCGTTGGGGAAGACGTCCCTAGTACAACCGGAGGAGCAACGTGATGCGTGCGTCGAACCAGTTCGCCGACTCGACGACCGGCGTGGTGTATCTCCATGCCTCGCCCGCGGCGGTGTGCCCACATGTGGAGTGGGCGCTGTCGTCGACCCTGAACGCCCGGGCCCAGCTGAAGTGGACCGCACAACCGGCCATGCCGGGTCAACTGCGCGCGCTCACCAACTGGGTGGGACCGGTGGGCACCGGGGCGCGTCTGGCCAGTGCGCTGCGGTCGTGGTCGGTGCTGCGATTTGAAGTCACCGAGGATCCGAGCGCGGGGGTGGACGGGCAGCGTTTCTGCCACACGCCGCAGCTGGGTCTGTGGAGTGGGGCGATGAGCGCCAACGGTGACATCATGGTCGGCGAGATGAGGTTGCGCACCCTGATGTCCGAAGGCGCCGACACCCTGGCCGCCGAGCTCGACACCGTGCTGGGCACGGCGTGGGACGAGGCCCTGGAGCCGTATCGCGACGGCGGCACCGCCGGCGAGGTCAGTTGGCAGAGCCGGGGAGTTGGATAGCTCTCCCCAGGTACGATCGGCCCCGACCGTAGAAGGGGCAGCCACGATGTCAGAGCGCGGCCGGCACTGGTTGCAGGCCGGTGGTCACTTCACGTGGGTTCCCAGCGAACCACTTCGGCACACCGACAGTCTGAACATCTTTCATGCCGAGTTCGGCGACCCCGAGGCGCCGCTATTGCTGATGGTGCACGGATTTCCGACCAGCAGCATCGACTGGCAGGACGTCGCGGGCGAACTCAGCGCCACCCACCGGGTGTGCGTGCTGGACCTGCCGGGCTTCGGCTTCTCCGACAAACCCGTCGGCGAGGCGTACACACTGCGCCGCGACAGCGAACTCCTTGGGTACTACGTCCGAGAGATACTTCACGCGAAGTCCGGCGCGGTCGTCGCCCATGATCGCGGCGACAGTGTGGCATTGGGTTTCGCGATCAGATGCGCGGCCGGCGAGTTTCCCTTCGAGTTGACCAACCTGGTGCTCAGCAACGGCAATATCTTTCTGCCGTTGTCGAATTTGACTGACTACCAACGGAAGCTGCTGGATCCGCTGACTGCGCCGTCATTGGATTTCATGACCCCGGAGATGCTCGCGGTCGGGTTGGGAAAGAGCATGTTCACCCCACCTCGGGGTGCGGATGATCCGACGATCGCCGCGTTGGCGGACACCTTCGCGTACAACGACGGTATGGCGGTGATGCACGGCACCATCCAGTACCTGGTGGAGCGGGCCGAACATGAGACTGCGTGGCTGGAGGGGTTGACCGCGTTGCCGGTCAAGACCACCTTGATCTGGGGGCTCTGCGATACCGTCGCTCCGCTGCGGGTCGCGGCTCATGTGTGGGATCACTACCTGGTGAACAAGCCGGGCGCCAACGAGTTCTGGGTGCTGCCTCGCGGGAACCATTACGTTCAAAACGACCAGCCGCGGGAGTTCGTGCATGTGCTGCGAGCAACGTTGTCCGACACGTCACCTCACGAGCCCGGACCGCTGTCCGCAAATGCGGGCGCTCCGGTATTCGTCGACCGCTCCCGCGCGCAATTGCCCTCGGCCACCCAGGTTTTGACACATGACCAGGGCTAGAGGAGAGGAATCCGGTGAGCAATCTCGGTAAGGATCTGCCCGCACGTGCACGTGTCGTCATCATCGGTGGCGGAGTGACCGGATGCAGCATCGCGTATCACCTTGCACACCTGGGTTGGACGGATGTGATCCTGCTCGAACAGCACGAGTTGACCGCCGGTACGACCTGGCATGCCGCCGGTCTGATCACCTCGGCGGGGATGGTCGACGAGACCGCGCTGTTCTTCAGTCGGTACTCACGTGACCTCTACGCGCGCCTCGAGGCCGAAACCGGCCACTCCACCGGGTTCAATCCGGTCGGCCATGTCAGCCTGGCCACCAACCCGCAACGCCTCGAGGCGCTACGCCGGTCGTCGGCCTGGATGCACGGCATGGGTGTCGCCGAGCACGAGATCAGTGCGCGTGAATTACAGGACATGTGGCCGTTGCTCCAGACCGCCGATGTGCTGGCCGGGTTCTATGTACCCGATGAGGGCCGGGCCGACCCGGTCGGCGTCGCCACCTCGATGGCCAAGGGTGCCAAAGCGCTGGGTGCGCGTGTCATCGAGGGCGTCACCGTCACCGGTGTCGAGACGAAACGCGGGCGGGTGACCGCGGTGCTGACCGAACAGGGCCGCATCGAGACTGAGATCGTCGTCAACGCCGCCGGCATGTGGGCTCGCCAACTCGGCGCGCTCAACGACGTCTGCATCCCGTTGCAGGCAGCGGAGCACTACTACCTGATCACCGACGCCGTGCCGGGCATGGACAAGAACCTCGCGGTGATCGAAGATCCGGAACGCTACGGCTACTACCGTCCCGAGGGCGACGGCATGCTGGTCGGCCTGTTCGAACCGGTCGGCGCACCGTGGTCACTCGACGGCGTCGCGGACAGCTTCGCCTTTGGCACCATGCCGCCGGACTGGGATCGGGTTGGCCCGTATCTGGGCTCCGCCCTGGAGCGCATTCCATCGCTGTCCGAGGTCGGAGTGCGGCTTTTCTTCTGCGGTCCGGAGTCATTCACCCCCGATGTCCGGCCGATGCTCGGTCCGGCGCCCGAACTGGACGGCTACTTTGTGGCGGCCGGGATGAACTCGCTGGGCATCCTGATGGGCGGTGGCATCGGCTACCTCATGGCGCACTGGATCGTCGACGGCGTTCCACCCCTGGACGTCACCGGGTATGCCATCGACCGGGCCGCCACGCATGAGACCTCGCGGCGCTTCCGCGCTGAGCGCACCGTCGAGCAGCTCGGCGTGCTGTTCGGTGATGCGGTGTGGCCCTCCTGGAAGCCCGGCACGGCTCGCGACATTCGCCGCTCGGTGCTCCATGACCGACTCGTCGCCGCCGGTGGGCATTTCAACGCCTCGGTGGGCTGGGAGTTCGCCGAGTGGTACGACACCGACGGAACGTATCCGCAGACCACACTCGACTTCACCCGGCAGGGATCATTCGACATCGTCGGCCGCGAGCACCGCACGGTACGCGAGGACGTCGGTGTCCTGGACATGAGCCTGATGGCGAAATTCCTCGTGCAGGGTCCCGACGCGGCGCGCGTGCTGGACCGACTCTCGGTCAGCGTCATCGACCGTGAGATTGGACGCCTGGTCTACACCCAATGGCTCAACAACGCCGGCGGTATCGCCACCGACCTGACGATCACCCGACTCGGTGACGAGAAGTTCCTCGTTGTGACATCGGACCTCATCCACCGCCGGATCGAGCCCATGATTCGTCGCGAAACCCGCTCAGACGAGATCGTCGTCGTCACCGAAACCACTTCCGCGACAACCTTGCTGTCGGTGCAGGGGCCGAAGTCGCGCACTCTGCTCTCGAGGCTTACCGACGCCGACCTGTCCAATGCGGCGTTCCCGTATCTGTCGGCCCGGCACATCCATGTCGGTTATGCGCCGGTACTGGCGGCACGGGTGACCTACCTCGGCGAACTCGGCTGGGAACTGCACATTCCCACCGAGTACGCCACCGGCGTCTACGACGATTTGGTTGCCGCCGGAACCGATCTCGGGTTTCGGCCGGTCGGACTGGCGGCGATGTCGAGCCTGCGATTGGAGAAGGGGTACCGGGATCTCGGTGTGGACATCGACAACACCGACAATCCGATCGAGGCCGGCCTCGGGTTCACCATCGCCTGGGACAAGCCCGGCGGGTTCGTCGGCCGTGATGCCCTGTTGGAGTTCAAGGCCCAGGGCACCCCGCGCGACCGAGTCGTCAACTTTCTCGTGGACGACCCGGACGCCGACGTGTTCGGCAATGAGCCGGTCCTGGCCGACGGGAAGTGGGTGGGCTACGTGCGGGCCGCCGCTTACGGATACACTATCGGCGGTCCGGTCGGCCTGGCGCAGGTGCGCCGCGATGACGGTGTCACCGGCGACTGGTTACGCGAGCAGACCTTCACCGTGCACACTCCCCGCGGTGACCTTCCGGCCCGGCTGCAGATGGCACCGTTCTACGATCCGTCGCGAGCCCGGATTCTCGCGGACGCTTAGGGTGCGGGGCGCAGGATTATCAACGCGCCGGGTACCGCGGAGATCTCGACCGGAAGTGGGCAGACGTATTCGCCGTCGGCGTAGGCGTTGATGCCGGGGCATTCAACGGTGGCGGTTCGGGCCCGGTAGGTGGTGACCTCATCAAGATCGACGTGGGTGCCTTTGAACACGGTCGGGAAGAGCCGCATCAACCTGCCGCGCGAGCCGGATGTGATCATCGTGATGTCCAGTAGGCCATCGGCATGGTCGGCATTGGGGCAGATCAGCATGCCGCCGCCGTAGCTGCGGGTGTTGCCGAACGCCGCCAGAGTCAGATCGGTGACGATCTCGCGCTCACCGTCGAGCACCAACCGGAACGGCAGCAACCGCAGCTTCGACAACTCGGCAACGATCGCCAGGTTGTAGCGCATCCTGCCGTGCGGCCAGCGCATTCGGTTGACGCGGTCGCTGACCAGAGAATCGAAGCCGGTTGCGGCCACAGTGCCGAACCATGTCTCGGTGCCGTCGGCACCGCGGATCAGTCCGAGATCGATGGTCTCGGTGTGGCCCGCGATGATCACGTCGACGGCCGCTGCGGGGTCGCCCACCGGTATGCCGTACTCGCGGGCGTGGTCGTTCCCGGTCCCGGCGGGGATGATCCCGAGGGGAATGCCCCCGGGAGCGATAGCCCGGCGTGCCAGTGCCTGGAGCGCCAGTGCGATGACGCCGTCGCCGCCGGCGACGACCAGGGCGTCGGTGCCGCGGGAAAGGGCATCGTCAACCAATTCCCGGGCGTGCGCCGGATCACGGCCGACGATCTCGGTGACGTCCACGCCACGTTCCTGGAAGCGGGCGACGGCACGTTCGGCCGCGTGCGGGGCGTTGCCGTGGCCCGCCTTCGGGTTGGTCAGCAGCGTGACGCGGCCGATCCGGGTCATGGAATGAGCTTGCCCGGATTGAGGATTCCGGCTGGGTCCAGCGTCTGCTTGACCGCGCGCAACACCGCCACGCCGAGATCTCCGATCTCCGCGGTCATCCACGGCCGGTGATCGGCGCCGACCGCATGGTGATGAGTGATGGTGCCGCCGTTGTCGACGATGGCCTGTGCCGCCGCGGCTTTGGCGGTGTTCCACTGCTGTGCGGCGTCGCCACGTTGTCCGGCGACGACGGTGAAGTACAGCGAAGCGCCGGTGGGGTACACATGCGAAATGTGACACATCACCAGAGCCGCGGTGCCGCTTTCAGTGAGAGCCGTCGTCAGGGCTTCGGTCACCGCCGCCTTGAGAACACCGAGATTCGACCACGTGGTCGCGGTCTCCAGGGTCTCGCACAACGCCCCCGCCGACAACAGCGCATCGCGCAGATAGGGGGCGTTGAAACGGCCGTGCTCCCACGCCTTCGCGGGGCCTTCACCCAGTGACGTGCCGCCCTGGGAGAAAAGCAGCGCGCGGGTTTCCTCATGGCGGCTCGCGGTGTGTTCGGCGCTGCCCTCGAACAGCGTGATTGCCAGGCAACCGCCGGTGATGCTCTGCTCGCCGATGCTCTCGGTGGTGGCCAGGTTGACTCCCGTCTCGACTTCGTCTGACAGCCGAAGCACGGTGGGGCCGGTACCGGTCTGCGTCACCGCGCGTAGTGCCTCGGCACCGGTAGCGAAGTCCGGAAACGACCACGCCTCATAGCGCACGCTCGCGGGGATCGGATGAACACGCACCCGGACCCGGGTAATGATGCCGAACACACCCTCGGATCCGGCGAACAGTTCACGAAGGTCCGGCCCAGCAGCCGACGCGGGCGCCCGGCCCAGATCCAGAACACCGGCCGGGCTGATGACCCGCATGCCGCGGACCATGTCGTTGAAGCGGCCGTAGCCCGCGGAGTTTTGACCGGAGGAGCGGGTGGCGGCGAAACCGCCGATGCTGGCGAAGCGGAAACTCTGCGGGAAATGCCCCAGTGAGAACCCGCGCTCGCCGAGGAGTCGCTCCGCATCCGGTCCGGTGACGCCGGCACCGAGTTCGGCCTCGCCGGAGATTTCGTCGAGCCAGTGCAGGGCGTCGAAGCGGCGCAGATCCAGCGTGACGACGGCATCGAATCCACCCCGGAGCGGATCCAGTCCGCCGACCACGCTGGTTCCACCGCCGAACGGCACTACCGCAACACGGTGGCGGCTGCAGTACGCGAGGACGGCGACGATCTCGTCTTCACTGCCCGGCAGGAGCACAGCATCGGGCGCCTCCTGATGAAACTGTCTGCGCTGCAACAGATCCAGCGTCGACTTACCGCCGGCGTGCAGGAGTCGCTCGCGGTCGCCCATGTGCAGGTAGTCGTTGCCGACGATGGCGGCTAACCCGTCGCGGTGATCCCGCGACAACGCACTCGGAGATAGGCGCACCTCGTCGATGTCGGGTGCGGCGATCTCGGTTGCGGTCACGCCCAGTGCCTGCTCGAGAAGTGAGCGGATACCGGCTGAGAGCGGTGTGGCCAGTTCCGGATCGCCCCAGCCATTCCAGGCCATCGGGGGTAGGAGGCGATTTCCGGCAGCACTGTCGACCATGGATTACAGTATTACAGATGTTGTCAATCAGTAACGACGAGTCGGTGGACGTCGGCGACCGAATACTGACCGCCGCGGCCAGCTGCGTACGCGACTTCGGCGTGCAACGAGTCACGCTGGCCGAGATCGCCCGCCGGGCCGGGGTGAGCAGGCCGACCGTGTACCGGCGCTGGCCGGACACGGCGACCATCCTGGCCGCGCTACTGACCGATCGGATCACCGGAGCCTGGCGCGAGGTTCCGATGCGCGGCACGGGCCGCGACGCCCTGGTCCAGCGGATCACCGCGGTAGCGGGCCGGTTGCGACGCGATGAACTCATCCGCACGGTCCTTCGCTCGGCGCCGGAACTGGCGATGGTCTACATTTCCGACCGGTTGGGTACCAGCCAGCAGATCCTCATCGACGTACTTGCGGAGGAGATCCGGAAAGGCCAGCTGCACAACAGTGTTCGTCGGGCAGATCCCCGGCAGCTGGCAGCCATGATTCTGCTCATCACTCAGTCGACGATCCAGTCTGGACAGATTGTGGAGCCCATCCTGGACGCCGATGCACTCAGTGTCGAACTCGCCCACACATTGAACGGATACCTGTGCCCGTGAGTGATCCCCCCATGAGTGACCCCCCCATGAGTGACCCCAGGCGTGACCTCAGTGCTCTTAACGCAGCCCGCCGACGGACCGAACTGGCTGCACTCGGTGATGGCGCGGCGGTGGACGTCATCGTCATCGGTGGCGGTATCACCGGTACCGGTATCGCACTCGACGCCGCCAGTCGCGGACTATCGGTCGTGCTGGTGGAGAAACACGATTTGGCCTTCGGCACCAGTCGATGGAGTTCGAAGCTGGCCCACGGCGGTCTGCGCTACCTGGCTAGCGGCAATGTCGGCATCGCCCGCCGCAGTTCGATCGAGCGCGGCATCCTGATGTCGGTGAATGCGCCGCACCTGGTCACAGCGATGCCGCAACTTGTGCCACTGCTGCCGTCGATGAGCCGTTCGCAGCGGGCACTGGTGCGAACCGGGTTCCTGGCCGGGGATGTGTTGCGCGCCATGGCCGGAACCCGGTCCTCGGTTCTGCCACGGCCGAGTCGGATCAGCGCCGAGCAGGCGGTGGCGATGGCACCTACCGTGCGTCGTGATGGACTCGACGGTGCGCTGCTGGCCTATGACGGACAGCTGATCGACGACGCTCGACTGGTGGTGGCGGTGGCGCGTACGGCCGCCCAGCACGGCGCTCGGATCCTCACCCGGGTGGGTGTTTCCTCGGCCACCGGAAACTCGGTGCACCTCACCGACGAGTTGACCGGGGAGTCCATGGATCTGTCGGCGCGGGTGGTGATCAACGCCGCGGGGGTGTGGGCAGCGGAGGTGGACTCGTCGATTCGGCTGCGGCCCAGTCGCGGTACTCATCTGGTGTTCGATGCGGCGTCGTTCGGCAATCCGACGGCGGCACTGACGATTCCGATTCCGGGGGAGACCAACCGATTCGTCTTCGCGCTGCCGGTGCAATTGGGCCGGATCTATTTGGGCCTGACCGACGAGGAGGCGCCGGGTCCGATACCGGATGTGCCGGAACCGACCCCGGGCGAAGTCGCTTTCCTGCTCGACGTCGTCAACACCGCGTTGCAGACTGCGCTGACCACAGCGGATGTTACCGGCGCCTACGCCGGTTTGCGGCCGCTCATTGACATCGCGGGAGAAGGCGGCGGTCGTACTGCGGACCTGTCCCGCGATCACGCAGTGCTGGAGTCCGACTCCGGGCTGTTCAGCGTCGTCGGTGGCAAGCTGACCGAATACCGCTATATGGCCGAGGATGTCCTGGATCGGGCGACCGCCGCTCGCGGGCTGGCTGCGCAGCCGTGCCGCACGCGCAATCTTCCACTGGTCGGTGCGGCGGCCAATCCCGTTTCCGCACAGCGCAATAGCGGAATCATTCGGACCACCGGGGAGCTCCCGCGTTCGCTGGTGGCACGCTACGGTGCGGAGTCGCGGCATGTGATCGCCGCCGCGCGCTGCGAGCGGCCGGCCATGCCGGTAGCCGAGGGGATCGACGTGACGCGCGCGGAGTTCGAGTTCGCCGTAACCCACGAGGGCGCGCTCGACATCGAGGACATCCTGGATCGGCGTACCCGTATCGGACTCGTTGCCGAGGATCGGGCGCATGCGGTGGATGCCGCCGCGGAATTCCTTACCGCCACCCGGTGAGGACTGCCGGCTACAGCGGGATGTTCTTGTGGCGGCCGCGCCGGTTCGGGGCCTCGGCCAGCGTTTGCGTGAGCTTGCTGCGGGTATGGGCGGGATCGATCTTCTCGTCCACGACCCCGATCTCGATCGCGGCGTCCACCCCACCGGCGATGCGCTCGTGCTCGGCGGCCAGTTCCTCGTGCAGCGCCTCACGCTCATCATCGGGTGCAGCGGCAAGTTTGCGCTTGTGCAGGATGCCCACGGCTGCTTTGGCGCCCATCACTGCGACCTCGGCGTCCGGCCAGGCGAACACCTTGGTGGCGCCCAGTGAGCGGGAGTTCATCGCGATGTAGGCGCCGCCGTAGATCTTTCGGGTCACCAGTGTCACGCGGGGAACCGAGGCCTCGCCGAAGGCGTGGAGCAGTTTTGCGCCGCGGCGCACCACGCCACCCCATTCTTGGTCGACACCGGGCAGGTAGCCCGGCACGTCGACGATCACCACCAGCGGTATGCCGAACGCATCGCAGAGTCGCACGAAACGTGCGGCCTTCTCGGCGCTCTCGGAGTTCAGGCAGCCGCCGAGTCGCAGGGGATTGTTGGCCAGCACGCCGACGGTCCGGCCCGACAATCGACCCAATCCGACCACCATCGACGGGGCCCACTTGGACTGGAACTCCTCGAACGGCTCATCGGAGTCCAGCAGGGCTTCGACAAGGGGGTGCACGTCGTAGGCCCGCCGGGCGGAGTCGGGGAGCAGGGCGTGCAGGTCGACGTCGCCGGCCTCGGCCTTGGCGCGGTCGAAAATGCCCTGCTGGCAGAACAATCCGATCAGCCGGCGTCCGCGCGCATAGGCATCGGGTTCGTCGTCGGCGACGATGTGGCACACCCCGGACTTGCGGTGGTGGGTGTCCGGGCCGCCGAGGGAAGCCATGTCGACGTCCTCGCCGGTGACGCTGCGCACCACGTCGGGTCCGGTGACGAAGACCCGGCCTTCCGGTGCCATCACGACGACGTCGGTCAGGGCGGGCCCGTAGGCAGCGCCGCCGGCGGCGAAGCCGACCACCACCGAGATCTGGGGGATGTAGCCGGATGCCCGGATCATTGCCTCGAAAACGAGGCCCACCGCGTGCAATGCCTTGACGCCCTCCGCCAGTCGAGCGCCGCCGGAGTGCCAGATGCCCACGATCGGACTCTGTTCGTCGATCGCGAGGTCGTAGGCATCGACGATGTGGCGACAGCCGTCGACACCCATCGCCCCGCCCATGACGGTGCCATCGGTGCAGAACGCGATGGTGCGCAGGCCATTGACGGTGCCGGCGGCGGCCTGGATTCCGGACTTATCCCGCTCGTGCAGAGGTTCGACGCTGCCATCGTCGAAGAAGTTTCGCAGCCGCAGCAACGGGTCACGCGGATCGAGTGTTTCGCCGATCACCTCAGGGGCCATGATGGTCATCTCTACCTCCTTGTGCGCGCCGGATGGGGTGGAGTCGCTGTTCGTCTTCAGTACTTCCCGAAGGCGAGTGCGACGTTGTGGCCACCGAATCCGAACGAGTTGTTGATCGCGTACCGGTAGTCACCCGATCGGGGCTCCCCGGACACCACGTCCAGGTCGATCTCGGGATCGAGGTTGCTCAGGTTCAGCGTGGGTGGGATCACGCCGTCACGCAGCGCGAGCACGGTGAGAATCGACTCCACCGCGCCGACGGCCCCGACCGAATGGCCCAGCGCCGACTTGGGTGCATAGACAGCCGGCCGGTGGCCGCGCATCGCGTTGTTGATCGCCTTGCCCTCCGCGACATCACCCACCTGGGTGCCGGTCGCGTGGGCGTTGATGTGGTCGATGTCCGCCGGCGTGAGGCCCGCGAGTTGGATCGCCCGGGTCATCGCATGCCCGGCCTGCTCACCGTTGGGGTCGGGCGCGACGATGTGGTACCCGTCGGAGGTGATTGCAGCGCCCATGATGCGGGCCAGGATGGTGGCGCCGCGAGCCTTGGCGTGGTCCTCGGTCTCGATCACGATCAGCGCGCCGCCCTCGCCGAAGACGAAGCCGTTGCGATCTTTGTCGAACGGTCGGCAGGCACCGGCAGGATCGTCGTTGGTGTTGGACAGCACAATGCGCATCTGGGCGAACCCAGCGATCGGAACGGCTTCGATCTTGGTCTCCACGCCGCCGCAGACGGCGATATCGGCTTCGCCGTACACGATGTTTCGCCACGCGTGCGCGATCGCCTCCGACCCCGATGCGCAGGCGGCGATCGGTGTAGACACCCCCGCCTTGGCCCCCAGGTCGAGTCCGACGACCGCTGCCGGTCCGTTGGGCATGAACATCTGAACGACCAGGGGCGAGACGGCCCGAAATCCCTTGGTGCGCATGCCGTCGTAGGCGTACACAAGTTCTTCCGACGAGCCCATGCCGGTTCCGATAGACACCATCAGCCGTCGGGTGTCGACCTCGGGTGAACCGGCGTTCTGCCAGACCCGGCGGCCGAGCACCGTCGACATCTTCTGCAGATAGGACAGGCGGCGCTTCTCCACCCGGCCGAGGTCCGATTCGAAGTCCTCGAGCAGATGCCCGCCGATCCGGACCGGCAGGTCGTACTCCTCGACGAATGGGTCGTCGAGGGTCCGGATGCCACTCTGGCCGTCGAGGAGTTTCTTCCAGGTGTTCTCGGCGTCAACCGCCAACGCAGTGGTCATGGCGATGCCGGTGACCACGACATTGGGAAGCCCGTTCCCGGTCGACAGTTGAGTCAAGTCCGCCATCTGCGTGTGGTCAGTCCCTTCGTGTGAGCGCCGGTTTAGTAGCGCCCGAAGGCGAGCGCGACGTTGTGACCGCCGAAACCGAATGAGTTGTTGATCGCATAGCGATAGTCGCCATAGCGCGGCTCGCCCGCGACGACATCCAGGTCGATCTCCGGGTCCGGGGTCTGGTAGTTCAGCGTCGGCGGGATCACGCCGTCGCGCAGGGTGAGCACCGTGAGGATCGACTCCAGTGCGCCCACCGCCCCGATGGAGTGACCCAGCGCGGATTTCGGAGCGTAGACCGGGGCGTGCTGCACACCGGCGACCCGGATGGCGCTCGCCTCGGCGGTGTCGCCGATGGATGTCGACGTGGCGTGGGCGTTGACATGGTTGATGTCGGCAGGCGACAAGCCCGCCAACTCCATCGCCCGCTTAATCGCGTGGCCGGCTCGCAGGCCGTCCGACGCCGGGGCCACCATGTGGAACCCGTCCGAGGTGATACCGGCACCTAGCAGACGGGCCAGCGGTGTGGCGCCGCGGGCCTTGGCATGCTCTTCGGTCTCGATGACCATCAACGCTCCGGCCTCGCCGAAGACGAACCCGTCGCGGTCCTTATCGAACGGCCGGGACGCAGCCGCGGGATCGTCATTGCGGGTCGACATGGCACGCATCATCGAGAACGCCGCGATGGGCAAGGCCTCGATCGTGCCCTCGACACCGCCGCAGACCACGATATCGGCGTCACCCATGACGATCTGGCGCCACGCGTGCGCGATCGCCTCGGACCCGGACGAGCAGGCCGACACCGGGGTGATGACCCCGGCGCGGGCCCCCAGGTCCAGTCCGACGACCGCCGCCGCACCGTTGGGCATGATCATCTGCACCGCGAGTGGAGACACCTTGCGGATGCCGCCCTCATTCATCACGTCATAGGTCTCGACGATCTTCTCGCCGCCACCCAGCCCGGTACCGATGACGACCCCGAGGCGGTCCTGATCCACCTCGGGAGCGCCGATGGAGTCCCACATTTTGCGGCCCAGGTACTTCGACATCCGTTGGACGTACGACATCCGTCGCATGTCCAGCCGGTCCATGTGGTCGTCGATCGGATCAACAAGATGCCCGCCGATCCGAACCGGCAGGTCCCACTTGGTGACGAAGTCGTCCTCGAGGACCCGGATTCCGCTTTCCCCGGCCAGCAGGGCCTTCCACGTGCTGTCGATATCTGCGCCGAGTGCCGTGGTCGCCTCTACAGCGGTCACCACGACATTCGGGAAGCCGCCGTTAGCAGTGGAAGGCTTGCTCACTGGTCCGAACCGAACTTCTCGCGCAGCGCCGCTGCGGCTTCGGGGTTCTCCTGTTCCAGTTTCTGGATGTAGGAGACAACGTCACCGACGGTGCGCAGACCGGCCAGATCCTCGTCGGGGATCTTCACGCCGTACTTGTCCTCGGTCTGCACCGCGATCTCCACCATCGACAGCGAGTCGATGTCGAGATCGTCGACGAAGGACTTCTCCATGGTGACCTCGGATGGTTCGATCCCGGTCACCTCTTCGATGATTTCGGCAAGACCGG
>Ga0247835_1001018_pt1 | contig 36529 bp, 38 predicted proteins | sample LaCtaG_3_FD_189912 | JGI IMG/M metagenome (GOLD analysis project Ga0247835, IMG submission 189912) | Freshwater microbial communities from meromictic Lake La Cruz, Castile-La Mancha, Spain - LaCruzMarch2015_13.5m | ecosystem: Environmental > Aquatic > Freshwater > Lake | place: Spain: Castile-La...
TGATCTTTGCAGCTGCATCGATATCGTTGGCATTGAGGTCAGCCATCTTTGTTGTTGCGATCTCCTTGACCTGAGCCATGGTGATATTTGCAACCTTAGTCTTATGCGGAATAGCAGATCCCTTTTCAACGCCAGCTGCCTTAAGAATGAGGCGTGATGCTGGAGGTGTCTTGGTGATGAAGTCGAATGAGCGATCCTCATAGACGGTGATTTCAACCGGAATGATCTGGCCCTTTTGTGATTCAGTCGCAGCGTTATATGCCTTGACGAACTCCATGATGTTGACACCATGCTGACCAAGTGCCGGACCTACAGGTGGTGCAGGTGTTGCTGCGCCAGCTTGGATCTGCAACTTGATGAATCCGGTGACTTTCTTCTTTGGTGCCATTTCGCTTCTCTTTTCCTATTCGTATTTTCGTAAAGTTCGTTAGAGCTTTTGTACCTGGGTAAATGAAAGTTCTACTGGGGTCTCGCGACCGAAGATAGAGACCAATACCTTGAGCTTTGCCTGCTCTGGCATGATCTCGGAAATTGATGCTGGAAGTGTGGCAAATGGGCCATCCATTACGGTGACTGATTCTCCTACTTCGAAATCAATAAATTTAATGTCTGCTTTATCGGCAGCTTTCTTTGGACGTGGTGCAAGAATCTTCTCGACCTCACCCATGCTCAGCGGACTTGGGTTGTGCGCGTTACCAACGAAGCCTGTGACTCCAGGAGTATTACGAACAACTGACCAAGATTCATCAGTGAGATCCATGCGAACAAGAACGTAGCCAGGATAGATATTGCGCTTAACCATCTTGCGCGCACCGTTCTTGACTTCCATTACCTCTTCTTCTGGAACTTCGATCTGGAAGATGTACTCCTCCATGTTCAGGGTGTGAATACGGTTGGCAAGGTTGCCCTTTACCTTCTTCTCATATCCAGCATAAGAGTGGATGACATACCAATCACCGATTGCGGCGCGCAGTGTGCGGCGGAACTCGGCGTTGGGATCATTCTCATCAGATTCAATATCGCCATCTTCATCACTTGCGAGCGCCAAATCAGATGTTGACTGGTCATCGATTGATTCAGAGATCGCCTCTGGAACAAATTCAGCAACGGCTGCTTGAACAACCTCAGCAACCGGAGTTGCAAGATCATCAGCGTTGGCAGCAAGGGCTGCCTCAAAGGCATCCGGCGCCGGAGTATTAGAAGTAATTTCTTCAGTCATTTCGCTCAATTCCTTATCCAAATACCCAGAAGACAACTTTGGTCAGAACAAAGTCGATAACTGAAACGACAGCAATAATAAAAGTCACGAATACGAGCACAACGGCGGTGTAGGTGGTCAACATATTTCGGGTTGGCCAAACAACCTTCTTCAGCTCTGAAAGAACTTGGCGGTAGAAAAGTCCAGCGCGCGCAAAAATCCCGAGCTTCTCCTCGGTAACTTCAACTGCATCAGTCATGATCTTCCTTCTCTTTCATCCTTCATTCGGTGTAAAACATCTTGCAGGGCAGGAGGGACTCGAACCCCCAACCGGCCGCTTTGGAGACGGCAACTCTAGCCAATTGAGCTACTGCCCTTCGCGACGAATTTTCAGGCGCGCCAAGGCGAGGAAGAAAATCATCGTGAGCGTCGAAGTGTAAGGGCAGGGGGCGGCCGGAGTAAAACTGGCTAATTCTGAGGAGGCCAGTACCACCATTTCTGAGCGTGCCAGAGATGTGGGCCATGGTGCAGACTTCGCATATGAGCAGAATCTCCGCACGAATTTCAGCTATCGCTGAGTCAGCCACATTGGCAGTAGATGCAAAAGCGAAAGCGCTAAAAGCAGCAGGTAGACCTGTCATTGGATTCGGAGCTGGTGAACCAGATTTTCCAACCGCTGATTACATTATCGAAGCAGCAGCTGCTGCAACCAAAGTCGGCGCAAATCATCGCTACACACCCACACCTGGCCTTGCCGAATTGCGCGAAGCAATTGTGGCAAAGACAAAGCGCGACTCACATTATGAAATTACTGTAGATCAAGTTCTTGTCACCAATGGTGGAAAGCAAGCGGTCTATCAAGCATTTGCCACAATTATTGATCCAGGTGATGAAGTCATCTTGCCGTCACCGTTTTGGACAACCTATCCAGAGGCAATCAAGCTTGCTGGTGGAAAGAGCGTTGAAGTATTTGCAGATGAGTCACAAAACTATTTAGTGACAGTTGAACAACTAGAAGCAGCCCGAACACCAAAGACGAAGGCTTTATTGTTCTGCTCTCCTTCAAATCCAACTGGTTCGGTCTATTCACCTGAACAAGCGAAAGCAATTGGTGAATGGGCTGTGAAGAACAATGTGTGGGTCATCTCAGATGAGATCTATGAGCACCTGCTCTATGACGGTGCAAAAGCGCCATCACTTCCAGTGTTGGTTCCAGCACTTGCTGACACCTGCATCATCATCAACGGTGTTGCTAAGACCTATGCCATGACAGGTTGGCGCGTGGGTTGGATGATTGGGCCAAAAGATGCCATCAAAGCGGCAACAAATCTTCAATCTCACTTAACTTCAAATGTTTCCAATGTTTCACAGCGCGCAGCGATTGCCGCAGTTTCCGGAAACCTTGATGAAGTACACAAGATGGGTGAAGCATTTAATCGTCGCCGCAAATTAATTGTTGGCCTTCTCAATGAGATTCCTGGCTTTAATTGCCCAACACCACAGGGTGCTTTCTATGTGTATCCATCAGTAAAGGGCGCACTAGGTAAAACTATTCGCGGCAAGGTTGCAAATACATCTGCCGAGCTTGCCACAATCATCTTGGAAGAAGTAGAAGTTGCTGCCGTTCCCGGAGAAGCTTTCGGGCCTTCGGGTTACTTGCGATTCTCCTATGCCACCAGCGATGAAGATATCGTTGAAGGTATTGGGCGGATCAAGAAGTTACTTACAGAGTAACTCCAACTAAGTTAACTTCCGTCTCTAAGGTAATACCAAACTTCTCATAGACCTTCTCTTTGGCAACGTGTGCCAGCTCGAGAATATCGTTAGCTGTTGCGTTGCCGGCATTAGTCAGCGCTAGAACATGTTTTGTCGAAACTCTTGCGCCACCGTGTGCATCACCCTTATGTATCCCTGAGTTTTCAATCAACCACGCAGCGCTGGTCTTCACACGACCATCGGAAGTTGGCCACTTGGGCGCATCTGCTGGAAGTTTTGCTGCAACTTCTGCAGAGACAATTGGGTTGGTAAAAAATGAACCGGCAGACCAGGAATCGCGATCTGTTTTATTGAGCAGCATTCCCTTCATAGCGCGTAGCTCTAAGACCGCTTTACGGGTTTCAGCTACCGGGGCTTTTTCGCCCACCTCAATTCCTAATTTTGTGGCAAGTTCGGAGTAAGCAATCGGTGTGGTGATTTCACCTTGGCGCAGATTGAATTGCACATCAAGAATGACATAGCGCCCAGGATGAGATTTGAAGTGAGAATTACGATATTCAAATTCGCACTCAAGGTTGGTAAATGTTTTAATTTCTTTCTTCTGGCGATCATAGGTGCGCACCCGAGTGATGAACTCTGAGACCTCGTGTCCATATGCACCAATATTTTGGATAGGCGCCGCTCCCACACTGCCAGGAATTCCGCTGAGGGTTTCAAGACCGGCAAAGCCTCGTTCAAGTGTGGTCTTCACAAAATCATCCCAGTTCTCACCAGCACCAATGGTTAGTGTTGCACCGCTACAGGCATCAATTTCAGATTGCAGCGAATGATTCACAATTCGAATAACGGTTCCTTCAAAGCCAGTATCTGAAACTAAAATATTTGTTCCACTACCAATAATGAGTATCGGGGAATCACCGGCAGTTTCAATGGCAGCGATGATCTCTGCCTCGGTGCCTACTTCGACAAACTTTTTGGCAGGCCCGCCTACGCGTAGTGATGTGTAATCGCGTAAATCAGCCATGTGCTTAGGCTACCTGCGCGGACTCAAAATCGCAGTCTTGCCTCTGAAGCGCTCAAGAATGCGGTCGTAATTCTTCTTCGATTGCACTTCGCGATATTCAGGCTCGCTGTCGTGATATCCATGATGGCGACCTTGTTCAAGGGGTAGCTCCATCTGCAGCAAGCGGCCATTTCCATGACGAAGAGTGAGTGAGAATTCAATATCTGCATTGCGATAGAACAGTGCGCGATTGCTAAATCCACGCACGGCCAAAGCATCCTCACGATGCATCGCCATGAAGTAGCTAAAGAGAACATCTACTTCGCCGGCGCCTTTATCTTCAGTACTGCGCCAATCATCTTCCAGATTTACTAGTCCCCCACGCCAGCCAACAGCTACAAATTCTCTTTTTTGTAGTTCGGCAAGCACTGGCGTAATTGCATCACCGGTAAAGGTCGTCGATGGATCCATGATGATAATAAATTCACTTGTCACATTACGCAGGAGCGCATTGGCATTCTCACCCCAGCCAAAGTTTTCATTGACTTGAACCAGTGATGTGCGTGAATCCAATTGATCGACAAGAATTCCAGGATCACCAATGACCAGGATGGCAATCGCGCATTGGCTATGGGCCTTAATCGATTCAATACAAGTCGCTGCATCCTCGTGGAATCCTTCGACAATGATTGCCACTGTGATCTCGAATTTGCCTGAATTAATCGGGCGGATATCGCGAGTGGATTCATATACTGGAAAACGCTTCTTAGGACGCAGTTCATATCCCCCAGCGCTATCAACAACTTCAAAACCGGCAGCTGCAATCTCATCGCGCAGTTGATCAGAGAGAGCAAAGTTTTTCTCAGCGCGAGCAGCTAATCGAGCCTTGGCTAACTCGTGTACCGAATCGGGTGCACTCACTTTCGCACCACTGCTTTCGCCATTCCAAGTACTTTCACGCCAGCAGATGTTGCACTTACGGTCAGGGAAATCTTTCCATCAACTATTTCACTCACAGTTGCACTGACGGTCAGGTCAACGTTTTCACCTGCAGGAATATTGACTGGCTTGGTAAAGCGAGCACCGAATTCCAGAACGTTGGCGGCGCCCCCGGCAAAGTCAGAGATGTATTTACCCACCAGTGCCATGGTGAGCATGCCGTGGGCAATGACGTTAGGAAGGCCCACAGAGCGTGCGAACTCTTCATTTTGGTGGATAGGGTTTTGATCACCTGAGGCATCGGCATAGCTTGTGAGCATCGCGCGATTAATAAAGAAGATTTGTTCTGGCAACACTGTGCCCACTTCCATCATGCGCGCACCACCAATGTGGACCAGGCAGATATCACAAGGGCGCCATCGCGATGTAGATCAGAGCGAACAGTGACAATTTCATTTCCAGCAGCGACTCGGTAACTTTCAATAGTTGCAGCGCAGGTAAGTCCATCACCGGCTTTTACCGGTGAAAATATTTCAAACTTCTGATCACCATGCACCAGGCGTGACCAATCAAGGCCAATCTCTGGTTGGGTGAGGATTTCTTCAAATTGAGTCAGTGTGATGCGGATAGAAAATGTAGGGGGAGCAATCGTTGTATCAGTTTCGCCAATAACAGCACAGAAGGCATCGATTTCAGATTGAGCAATTGTTATTACATCTGTACCGGCGAAGGTGCGCCCGACCGAATCGGGGTTGAGCATTAGCGGGTTTCGCGGTGAAGAGTTGAAGACTTGCAACGTGGACAGAACTTCTTGAGTTCCATGCGGTCTGGATCGTTGCGGCGGTTCTTCTTGGTGATGTAGTTACGCTCTTTGCAATCCACGCATGCCATGGTGATCTTTGGACGTACGTCCGCGCTCTTACTTGCCATGGTCTTAACTCCTTCGTAGATGTTGCACTAAGCGGGGCTCAGATTACCCGAGCAACCTGCATTGGTGAAATCCGTGCGTATTTCGCACTTGATTATTAGTAGCGGAGGCGGGATTTGAACCCACGACACAGCGATTATGAGCCGCTTGCTCTACCAAGCTGAGCTACCCCGCCAAGGGCGTGCATATTAAATTGTTGTTCGAGCCCCCCACCGGAATCGAACCGGTGACCTTTTCCTTACCATGGAAACACTCTACCGACTGAGCTAGGGGGGCAATGGTAGAGAGTGAAGTCTAGGGCTTAAGGCCTAAAGTGAAAAATTGCCGTGGCAATTGAGTTAATTACAGGAGCAGCGATCCTCGATGGCGACTCCGATTAAGGCGTCCTCCACATGCTCCCCGCAGCCTTCCCATGTTGGCTTTGCGCATTTGGTGCACTGAACTTTGCTACACATATTTCCTCCTAGAAATACTTTCTGAAAAACTTCCTAATCTTATTCCTTATCGTAGAAGTTTGCTGCATGGGCGAAAGCTTGAGCACTCGGTCTTTGGCTGGCTCATCAGGAGTGATCACATCTGTGATGGCAGGAGAGTTCTGATCAAGTGAATCCGCAATTCTGCCAATGTTGGCAACGATGGAGAGCCCGCGGACAATCTGATCTTGGTCAACATCATCTCCATCTTCAATCAGTGTTCCGGCAAGAACTGAGCCTGCCTCACGTGCATCATCTGTCGGTGAAGAGGCACCATCATTGATGTCATCCGGTATCTCAACGTGGGCAGATATTGCATAGCTGGCAGCCGAGAGCGCAACTGCAATTTGCTTCTGTGTTGAATCTGCAATGCCGCCCTCTACCGCAGAATCAAAGAGGGTTCGGGCAATCATGCGCACCTGAACCAAGGTGTGCTCGGCGGCAATTCCTTCAATGTAGATATCTTCGGCTTCATCTTTTTCAGCAGTAGGAAACCATCTCGCATGACTACGAGCTTCCACCGATTGCGCGCGGATGGCTGGAACTTCTTCTACCAATAAACGTGCCCGCGCTAACCAACTACCAGCATCCTTTTGGGTGTAACCGGCGGCAACACCTTCTGACATTTCAGCAAGAAGAGCTGCGGCTTTAGTGCTCACATTTCTGATCTGGATTTGGGCACGCCCCACCGGAGTATTGGGATGTGAAAAGTAGGAAAACAGGATTGCGATTGCCGCACCGATGAGAGTTGATCCCAGTCTGTGAACGGCAGTGCTCTGAGAAATTCCTGGTCCAATAACAATCAGTGCTGTTACTGGCACGTTCACCGAAGCAACTTCACCAAGATGCAGCGCTCTTGCAATGACGGCGCAGAAAATAATTGTTGTGGCAACTGCGATAAAGCCAAAGTTAAAGACACTGACGGTAAAGAGTGCGATACTTGCACCCACAGCCGTTCCAACAATTTGGCCAAAACCTTCGCGCATAGATTTATGCAGAGAGATGCGGATACTCAAGGTGCAAACGATGGCGGCTACCACCCCACCATCTTCGATGAGTAGATCTCCCACAAACCAAGAAACGCCACCTGCTAAACCGGCAACCAGAATCTGGCGAACCCAGTTCTTCCGGTTCTTAAAGAGGTTAACTATTTTTCTAAACATTAAGGAGGAGTTTACGCCAAACAAACCCCTTTATGATTAATCCATGCCCGGCCACGTGACTGATAACACCCAGATTCGCAACCTAATCAAAGAATCAAGAACGATTGCGATTGTGGGAGTTTCGGATAAGCCTGAGCGACCAAGTTATGTTGTGGCCAAATACTTACTCGAACACTCGCATTACACAGTCTTTCTTGTGAACCCGATGCTAGAGACAGCACTTGGAGTAAAGGTTTATCACTCACTCGGTGAGATCCCTGAACACATCGACTTAGTTGATGTCTTTAGAAAACCTAGTGACTGCATGGAGGTTCTTGCAGATGCAATCACAGTTAGCGCAGATGCAATCTGGCTTCAGCTCGGAATTACTAGCCCAGACGTTTTAGAGGCAGGAACTGCAGCTGGAATTAATGTGGTGATGGATCGGTGTCTGAAGGTTGATTACAGTAACTTCTTCTAGTCCCGGGCAATAGGACTAGTTAGTTTTCTCTTGGAGCACGAGTGATACTGAATTAATACACCAACGCTCATCAGTTGGAACGTCATAACCTTCACCTGAAAATACGTGCCCAAGGTGTGAATCACACTTGGCACAACGAACCTCAGTACGAATGCGTGGTGCCAGCGAACGGTCTTCAATCAGAGTCACTGCATCATCTGCAGTTGGTGCATAAAAAGATGGCCATCCGCATCCGGAGTGAAATTTAGTCTCAGATGTAAAGAGAACGTTGTCGCAGGCTTTGCACAGATAGCTACCGATTGTGTCGGTGTCAGTGTATTCACCGGTAAAAGCTCGCTCTGTGGCACCTTCACGAAGTACGGCATAAGACAGTGGATCAAGGCGAGCCTTGAGTTCATCCTCGTTAATTGGTTTCATCTCAGCTCCTCCACCAGCGTTGTGGAGCCAAAAATACCCGACCCCATCGGAATTGGGTAATCAGAAAGATTTATCCATTGAACTGAAAAAAGACACGGATGACAAATATGTTGCGGGCATCTATACCTGCACCTACCCTTAGACATGGCTAACAAGGGTGGTAGTTGTGAAATATAAGTCTGTTAAAGGATTGCTCACCAACGATGAGTCTCTGATTCCAACAAATTTCATCGATAAGCTCGAAGATCTCTTACATGGTTTTCTTGGCATTGTCTTGTTCGGCATCTCTATCTTGGCTGCTGGATACACCTTGCAACGCCTCATCGAGACCAGACCATTCTTCCCACTTGGAATGATTCAGGGAATCAATGACATTTTATTTGTTGTCATCATTCTTGAGATTATGCGCACCGTCATTGTGCGATTTACAGACGGTATTTTCCAACTTGAAAACTTCCTCATTATCGGCGTTATTGCAGCTGTCCGACACATCCTTACTGTGGGTGCATCTCTTACGATGCAAGAAGAAAAAACAGATCAATACTTCAATCGTGCGCTCATTGAAATGGGTGTTAATACTGGAATTGTTCTAGCTCTTGTCTTTGGCCTATTCCTAGCAAGGGCTGCACGAAAGCCAGATAAGAGCCATTAACGGAACAAGAATCTCAGTAAATTCGAACTACTCGGCCCCCGAAATACCACTCTGTAAAAAATACGCTTCCACTTGAATCAACTGCAACGCCATGGGGGCTATTTACCGCGCCCTCTATTACATCAGGGGCAACACTTTCGCCATCCTTTATCTGATTCGGCCAACCTTCACCGCGCTCAGGCTTGATACTGGGAATAAGAATTTCCACATTGCCCGCAAGATCCACCGAAAGCATCGCCCCATAAAGATCAGTCACAATAAGAAGATCATTACGTATGGCAAAGGATGAAGGACCAATCATGGCTTCAGAACTTATTGATTTAACGTACTCGCCATCGAGTGTGAAAAAAACAATTCTTTTATTTCGTCGGTCTGCAATGACCACGAATGATTGTGGCCCACGAGTATCAATCAGAATGCCGTGTGGACAGTTAAAGACGAGTGAAGTTGAAGAACCATCAAAGCTTTGAGAACTGCCATCGGGTCTAATGCGGTGAACTAAACTCTCCCCATATCCATCACCAATCCAGATATCTCCCTTGTAGGGGCCTTCTTCTTCAACAATGGCAAGCGTTGTCGGTTTCCATGTGATGGCATCGCCAGCTTTAGTGTTGGGTCTTGAAATTATGCGTAGTACTTCACCTTTGCGATTAACCAAAAGCACTTGCGCAGCCTCCGTGCCACCCGGATCACAGATCCAGAAAGAATCATCACTGGAGTTCGAAACCACGGTAATTCCATGCAGAATTGCTGCATCAACATCAACTCTTGTAAAGCTTGCATCTTCTGGATTTAGGACAATAAATGCGCGTCCACCAGGTGATTCAAAAACAATGTGACCATCGCTCAAGATTCCAATGCCCGAATGCATCCATCCAGCTTTTGGATCACCGCTAAAAAGTGTTTTCCAATTAATCTCTTGTGGAATTGAAGTGGATTCAGACATCTCTCTACAACCGACCAGCCTGGTGCACTCGCTTGAGGAATTCTTGCGTCTTTGGGTTCTGCGGGTTATGCAGGACTTGCCCCGCACTTCCACGTTCAATGACGTTACCTGATTCAAGGAAGCAGACCTCATCAGCTACCTGGGTTGCAAAACCCATTTCATGTGTGGCAAGGACCATCGTCATGCCATCACTTTTTAGATCACGCACAGCAGAGAGCACTTCATTTACTAAGACTGGATCAAGTGCTGAAGTCACTTCATCAAGAAGAAGTAACCGTGGGTTAACTGCAAGTGAGCGAATGATTGCTACTCGCTGTTGCTGTCCCCCACTTAAGCGATCTGGATACTGATCTGCCTTATCGGCTAAATCAAATCTTTTCAGTAGCTGTGTGGCATGAGTATTTGCCTCATCCTTGCTCTTGCCATGGACTTTAATCGGTGAAAGTGTGATGTTCTCTAAGACTGTTTTGTGTGGGAATAAGTTAAAGGATTGAAAAACCATTCCCAAGCGGCGGCGAACTTCATCCACATCCATCAGTGGATCTGAAATCTCTTGCCCGTCAAGAAAAATTTGACCATCATCGATAGATTCCAGCAAATTGATGCAGCGCAAGAGCGTTGATTTACCTGAGCCAGAGGCGCCAATAAGCACGGTGGCGGTGTGCTCTGGGACCAAAAGTGATAAATCCTGCAGCACAACTTCTGCGCCAAATGACTTTCGAACATTTGCCAGCTCTAAGACGTTGCTCATTAAATTGCACCTTCAGAGTTCTGCGCACTGGTGCGTTGCCTGATGGCTCTATCTGTATAACGAGTCATCGGGATAGTGATCAGCAAGAACAAGATGGCGGCGACAACATATGGCGTGTAATTAAAGGTACGGCTTGCATTAATTTGCGCCGCGCGCACAGCGTCAGTTACTCCGAGAATCGAGACTAACCCTGTGTCCTTGAGCAGTGAGACAAAATCATTTAGTAGCGGTGGCACAACCCGACGTATTGCTTGCGGCAAGACAACAAAACGCATCGTCTGCCCGGAAGTTAATCCGAGGGAGCGAGCTGCCGCCCGCTGACTTGGGTGAATAGATAAAATTCCACTTCGAATAACTTCGGCCACATAGGCCGAATAAGTAAGCACAACAGCCACAGTTCCTAAGAAAATTACATTACTTGATACGCCAGTAAGGCCTAAGGCTGGAACACCAAAGCCCACCAGCAAGATAATCAAGATCAGCGGTGCGCCGCGGAAGATATCAACGTATGCGGTAGCTAAGAATCTAAAGGGAGTAAGCGCTGGTGACTTAGTGGTTCGCAGCAGCGCCAGACCGAGTGCGATGACACCGATTGCCGCCCCACCAACAAAAGTTAACTGTAAGTTGATCCAAAGCCCGCGAAGGACAGTGGGAAAGACTTCTCGTCCATAATCAATATCAAAAAAGGTTGCCTTAACAGTTTCCCAGCCTGGTGATGTCACAAGAATTGCGGCGAGTGTGCCGAGCACAAAAATAGAAGAAGCCGCAGCAATACCTGCTTGCCTGCGGCTTATTGATCGGCGAGATTTACGACGCTCTAATTCACGTGAGCTTGGCGACCAAGCAGAGTTTTGCTTCTCTGACATGGTCGCCAAACTACCGTGTTTACTGCTGAGTTTCTATTAAGGCTTTAAGACAGGAGCGCCAGCATCAGTTGCTAGCCACTGATCTGTAATTGCGGCCAGTGTTCCATCAGCGGTAATGGCATCAACTGCGCCAGTAACACATGATGTGAGCTTGCTTGCCTTTGTTAGCAAGAGACCAAACTGATCGCCTGCACCAGTTGATGGAAGTTGTCCAACGATAAGTCCGTTTGGAACTTCGACACCTGATAGATAGAAGGCAGTTGGAAGATCTACCACGAGACCATCAATCTGCTTGTTCTTCAGTGCTGACACACCAGCTGCGTTGTCGTTAAACACCTGTGGCTTGATGCCAATCTGATTCTCGACCGCATCAAGTGAGGTTGTTCCCACAGCTGCGCCAAGCTTGGCGTCCTTAAGCTCTGCAAGTGAAGTCTTTCCTTCAATCTTGCTTCCCTTAAATGAAACGATTGCTTGTGGGGCGGTGTAATAAGGTGAAGAGAAATCAACAGCCTTCTTGCGATCATCAGTGATTGAGAATTGCTGCAAGTTGAAGTCAAACTTCTTTTCTCCTGGTGTTACAGCTGAATCGAATGTGGTGCGGACCCATTCGACATCTGCAGCATCAAAGCCGAGCTGCTTAGCAACTGCATAAGCAACTGCGCCTTCGAAGCCTTCGCCAGATTCTGGCTTGTCATCGATAACCCATGGGTAGTAAGCAGGTTCGCCAGTTGCGATTGTGAGCTTACCTTCAGTGATTGTTGCTAGATCTGCCTTTTCACATGATGCAGCTTGTGATGATGAAGATTCTCCAGACCCACATCCTGTGAGTGTGAGAGCTGCTGCGATTACAGCTACAGCGAAAATTCCAAAACGTTTTTGCACGTTAACTCCTTAAGATTATTGTGAAATGAATACTGGGCAACAGTATTAACCGAGTCCATAAATGTCGACCCGCAAATGAACTGCAGGAAGCCCAGGAAAGCAAAAACGCCCCTCGTTATGAAGGGCGTAACTGGTGGCGGGTGAAGGATTTGAACCTTCGAAGGCAGAGCCGGGGGATTTACAGTCCCCTCCCATTGGCCGCTCGGGCAACCCGCCAGGGTCGTACAAGTCTTACGGCGCTTTGGTAGTGCGAGCGGCAAACGATACCTTAGGCACTGGAACTTTAAAAATCATAGAGTTAATCACAAGGGAGCCTCACAACAATGGCTGACAGCAGTTTTGACGTAGTCTCAAAGATCGACCGGATGGAGCTAGATAACGCCATTAACCAGGCTATCCGCGAGATAGATACCCGCTTTGACTTTAAGAACACCGGCGCGAAGATTGAACTCTCAGGAGACAAGATTGCAATCGAGGCTGATACCGAGGAACGAGCAAAAGCAACCCTTGATGTCGTTAAAGATAAAATGATTAAGCGCGGGGTATCACTCAAGCACCTTGATGCTGCAGATCCTGCTCTTTCCGGAAAAATCTACAAGATTGCCTGCACCTTAAAAGAGGGAATTTCAACTGAGAATGCGAAGAAAGTTGCAAAGTTCTTGCGCGATGAGGGTCCTAAATCAATTAAAACTCAAATTCAAGGTGATGAACTCCGCGTTACTTCGAAGAGCCGGGATGATTTACAAGAAGCAATCGAGCAAATTAAGAACGGTAAATTTGAATTTGCTGTTCAGTTTGTTAACTTCCGCTAAGTGGCAGGTAAACGCAGCGAATATTCACTAGGGCTATTCTTCGGAATTGGTTCATATGTTATATGGGGGCTACTACCCTTGTATTGGCCGCTCCTTCAACCGGCAAATGCACTAGAAATAGTTGCTCATCGCGCAGTCTGGACTCTGGTTTTCTGTCTGATAGTTCTTGCACTCTCGAAGAAAATTTATTACACCTTAACGGTCGTGAAGAATCCAAAGACGGTAGGGGTGCTTCTTCTGAGCACAATCCTGATATCCATCAACTGGATCACTTATATTTGGGCCGTCAATCATGGACATGTGGTCGAGGCGGCACTCGGTTACTACATCAGCCCACTTATCATCATCGCCTTCGGTGTCATTCTCTTGCGCGAGAAAATGCGACCATTGCAGTGGGTTTCGGTTGCAATCGCGGCCTTTGGTGTATTGGTTCTCACTATTGATTACGGCAGACTCCCTTGGATAGCACTCGCACTCTCACTGTCGTGGGGTAGCTACGGATTAGTAAAGAAAAAACTCAACCTGGGCGCTGTTGAAGGAATAGCAATCGAGACGCTTATTTCACTGCTGCCTTATGCTGGATATTTAATCTATCTCGGCCAGCAAGGCAGCGGATCCTTTGGCCAATCCCCTGAGCTCACGCTGCTCTTGATTAGCGCCGGAGCGGTCACAGCTATTCCACTTCTCTTATTTAACGGATCTACCACTCGTTTGCCATATAGCACTATCGGGCTCTTGCAATACATCACTCCAACAATTCTATTTTCTATCGGAGTCTGGGTACGTCACGAAGAAATGCCTACTGCGCGCTGGATTGGCTTCTTTCTAATCTGGTGCGCACTGATAGCACTCGGTGTTGATCTCGTGCGATCAAGCAGAACGGTCGATAATCGCATCGCAGAGGGAAAATAAAGCACCGGTCACATCATTAACTGGCAGTGGACCAAGGGCGGTGCGCGCATCGCGTGCAATATCTAGTAACTGCGCGCGCGATTGCGCTATTGCATCGTGTGTGCGTAGCTCCTTCAATACTTGAGCAACCACAGCTTCATCTTTAATGGGTGCTTTAAGTAACTTAATGAGCGCGCGATCTTTGGAATCAGTCGAATTCATAACATTGAGTGTGACCAAAGTGGGAATACCTTCACGTAGATCTGTTCCTGGAGTCTTTCCTGATTCATGAGACTCACTTGCGATATCAATAATGTCATCGGCTAATTGAAAAGCAATACCAATTTTCTCGCCAAAGATGGTCAGCGTCTCTTGCACTTCATTTGGCGCTCCTGAGACCATTGCGCCAAAACGTGCACTCGCCGAAATTAGGGAGCCAGTTTTATCTGCAACTACTTGCATGTAGTGCGCTAGCGGTTCTTGCCCGTTCTGCGGCCCTTGGGTCTCCATAATCTGACCAATAACAAGTCGCTCAAATGTTGAAGCTTGAAGTCGCACCGCCTCTGGTCCAATATCGGCAAGTAGGGCAGAGACTTTGGCGAAGAGGTAATCGCCGGTCAAAATGGCAACGGTATTTCCCCAGCGATTATTGGCACTTTCTACTCCACGTCGAAGTGGTGCTTCATCCATCACATCATCGTGATAGAGGGTTGCCACGTGGGTTAATTCGCAGACAGCTGCCGATTCAATAATTCCGAACTTATTCTTATCTCCGTAGTGCGATGCCAAGATGGTCAGTAGTGGGCGTAGTCGCTTGCCGCCAGCGGCAACTAAATGTCGAGAGGTCTCTTCCACCAGTGGGTAATCACCTTGGATATGGCTAAAGAGCAGGTCTTCGACCTTCTTCATACTTGCTTTGAGTTCAACCTCAAGGGCTGGTGCTAAACCCGGAATTCCGAAGGATGACATCAGCGAATAAAGGTGGCAGTTGTTGCGATGAAGTCAATCAGCGGCGCTGGGTAGATTCCAAGAATCAAAGTCAGCACAGATGAAACAGTTATCGTGATTGTGGTCAGCGCTGATGGAATCACTACTGATGTTCCATCTTCAACCGGATCTTTAAAGAACATCAAGACGATGACGCGAATATAGAAGAAGGCGGCGACTGCAGATGAGAGCACGCCGGCGATAAGAATTGAGGTGCTTCCTGATTCGTATGCAGCAGAGAAGATGGAGAACTTTCCAATGAATCCTGATGTCAGCGGAATACCGGCAAAGGCAAGTAAGAAGAAGGCAAAGGCAGATGCTAATAGTGGTGAACGCTTTCCAAGACCGCTCCAGCGGTTAAGGTCACCCACTTCACCGGATGCATCGCGCACAAGTGTGACGATTCCAAATGCACCAACTGTGGCAACGCCATAGGCAAAGAGATAGAAGATGGAAGCTTCTAGGCCCGTTTTACTCAAGGCGATAACACCGGCGAGTAAGAAACCAGCGTGGGCAATGGAAGAGTATGCAAGCATGCGCTTAACATCGCGCTGGGCGATGGCAACGACTGAACCAAAGACCATCGTAATAATTGCAATGATGACCATCGCAGGTCGCCACTGCCACTCAGCATTTGCAATTGCCACATAGAAGATGCGAAGGATGGCTCCGAATGCTGCAACCTTTGTTGCCGCTGCCATAAATCCAGTGATTGCAGTCGGTGCGCCTTGATACACATCAGGTGACCAGGCATGAAATGGCACTGCGCCCACTTTAAAGAGAAGTCCGATAGAGATAAGGGCGATTCCTAGAAGTAGGAAGACATCATTGCCGGCCCCGCCAATAACGCTGGCTTGGATTCCGGCCAAAGTAATGGAACCTGAGTAACCGAAAAGATAAGCAATTCCTAGTAGGAAGAAGGCGGAAGAGAATGCACCAAGAAGGAAGTACTTAAGCGCCGCCTCTTGCGAAGCTAATCTGCGACGACGGGAAAGTCCGGCCATGAGATAGAGAGGAAGTGAGAGCACTTCCAATGCCACAAAGAGGGTAATGAGATCGGTGGCCACTGGAAATAAAAGCATTCCGGCCACTGCAAAAAGTGTGAGTGGGAAAACTTCGGTGACGCGCAAATCAGATTGCACCGCATCACGTTCTTCCTCTGAACCCGGAACTGACGCTGCTAACGCTGTGAAGTTTTCTTGATCTGCAATCAGAAATATGGAGAGCACAGCGATAATGAGAATGGAACCCTGCAGCAGGACTCCCACGCCATCGAATGCAACCGATCCCATTGCGGCATCGACTGAAGTTTGGGTGCGCACGCGCATGAGCGCAGCAAAGGATGCTACGAGTGAAAAGATTGAGACAAAGAGTTGCGATGAGTAACGCGAAGCACGAGGGGCGAAGGCTTCGATGAGTACGCCAGCTAGAGCGCCAGCCAGCACAATCAGAATGGGAGCCAGTTGGGCGTAATTAAGGGTAGGGGAGATAAATTCCATTTACTTACCTGCGCCCTCTGTTGGTATTGGATCAGTAAATCCCTGCACTTCAAGAACGTGCGCAGATGCCGGATTAATGACGTTGAGTAGCGGTGATGGATAGAAACCGAGAGCAATAATGATTGCCATCACTGGCGCAATAGCAATCTTTTCCCGCAGGTTTAAATCTGGCAGGTTCTCGTTGCCAGGAGTAGTAGGACCATGCAGCGCCTTCTGCACCGGAATTAAAATATAGAGTGCGGCAAGCACGATTCCGAAGGTGGCAATGACGGCCGCAACTGGATAACGAGTAAATGTTCCCACCAAGACTAAGAACTCACTGACGAAGCTTGATAGTCCTGGCAGTGCCAGCGATGACATGCCGGCGATAAAGAAGGACCAGGCCATTACTGGTGTGACACGTTGTAAACCACCGAAGTCAGCAATTGTTGATGATCCACGACGAGCTGCCATCCAGCCGGCCACAATAAATAGTGCGGCAGTTGAGAAGCCGTGGTTGAACATATAAAGAGTGGCACCGCTATGACCTTGAGTAGTCATTGCGAAGATTCCCATGGTGATAAATCCGAAGTGAGAAATAGATGTGTAAGCAATCAGGCGCTTAATATCAGTAGCCCCAATTGCCAAGAAGGCACCGTAGATAATTGAGATTACAGCCAGAGTAATAATGATTGGCGTGAAGGTCTTGCTCGCATCTGGAAAGAGTGTGAGGCAGAAACGAATCATTCCAAAGGTTCCGACTTTATCTAGCACGCCAAGCAGTAACACAGATGTTCCTGGAGTTGCAGAAGAGGCGGCATCTGGAAGCCAAGTATGTAGCGGCCATAACGGGGCCTTGATGGCAAAGGCGATAAAGAAACCGAGGAACAGTAGGTTCTGTGTTGTAGGGCTCATGTAATTATGAAGCTCGGATAATTTGTTGATATCAAATGTGTGTCCGCCATTAGCACCGGAAATCACATAGAGACCAATGATTGAGGCGAGCATTAAGAGTCCACCGAAGAGGCTATAGAGCAAGAACTTCACGGCTGCTGCTGCGCGATCGCCACTGCCATATCCACCAATGAGGAAGTAGACCGGAATCAACATCGCTTCGAAGATTACGTAGAACAGGAATACATCTGTTGCCGCAAAGACACCAATCATCATCGTTTCTAGAACAAGAATGAGCATGTAGAAGACCTTGGCAGACCAACGTCCGCCTTCAGATTCTTTCCACCCGGCCAAGACCACAATGGGTGCAAGGAGCACGGACATCAGAATAAGAACGAGTGAGAGTCCATCAACACCGACTGCGTAATTAATTCCAAATGAAGGAATCCACGCAACTGATTGCACAAACTGGAATGAGGTATTTGCAGAATCAAAGTTAAACCAGGTAAGTACGCCAGAGATTGCAACTAATAGCGTGGTGGCAAGTGCTGCCTGCTTAATGCGCAGTACTTGATCACTCGGAATCACTGCAAGCAGTAGCGTGCCAAGGATTGGAAGCAACATCATTGTGGTCAGTGCGTTCATTGTGTGACCACCCAAACTGCTGCAATCAGGACTACGGCGCCAATCAGAATAAGAGCGGCGTAGCTGCGGGCAAAACCAGTCTGTGTCTTTCGAAGTTCAGAGCCAGCATTGAGCGCCGTGCGTCCGACCAGGCGCACAGTGCCATCGACAACACTGTCATCAACTTTCACAAAGAATCTCGTGAGCACTTGTCCAGGGCGCATGAATAACGCTTCGTTAAATGAATCTTGCAACAAATCTTTACGTGCAACGCGAGTAAATTCTGTGACATTTTCTGGCGCCTCGGCATCAACATCTGAGAATTGATACTTTATCAGCGCGATAGAAACACCAATAATGACGGCAGTAATTGCCATCCCTGAAACAATTATTGCCGGCAAGAACTCTTCATGTTCGCCATGCTCACCGAATACCGGTTCCAACCAATGCACGAGCCCATCTCCACGAGTAAATAGGTACCCGGTTGTTACAGACCCCACTGCCAAAACAGCCATAGGTAGCCACATCAGAAATGGTGACTCGTGCGGATGTTGATCTTCTTCCCAACGCTCTGGTGAAGTAAATGTCAGCACCATGACACGAGTCATATAGAAGGCGGTGATAGCTGCGCCAAGTAGGGCGGTAGATCCCAAGAGAATTCCTTTTATGCCACCGGCGTTGAAGGCGGTCTCAATAATTGCATCTTTGGAGTAGAAACCAGCAAATGGTGGAACGCCAATGATTGCCAGATAACCAAGACCAAATGTGGCAAAGGTAATCGGCATAAATTTACGAAGCGCTCCATAACGACGCATATTCACTTGGTCGTTCATGCCATGCATCACTGAACCAGCACCTAAGAACATGCCAGCTTTAAAGAAACCGTGGGTAAGTAAGTGCATGATGGCAAATGCATATCCAGCAGGTCCAAGACCAGCAGCCAAGATCATGTAACCAATCTGGGACATAGTTGATGCTGCCAGTGCTTTCTTAATGTCATCTTTTGCAGTACCAACAAGGGCGCCGAAAATCAGAGTAACTGCTCCGACAATAACGACTAGAAGTTGCGCTGTTGGTGCGGCATCAAAGATAAAGTTAGATCGAGTAATGAGATAGACACCAGCTGTCACCATCGTTGCTGCGTGAATGAGTGCAGATACTGGCGTTGGACCAGCCATCGCATCACCAAGCCACGCTTGCAGTGGGAACTGCGCCGACTTACCTGCAGCTGCCACTAACAACATAAGTCCAATGCCAGTGAGTGCAGCCGTCGATGCCGTCTCTGAAGCTTCTTTAACTCCACTAAAGGAGACAGTTCCAAGAGTTGCAAAGGCGATCATGATGGCAAAGGAGAGACCCATATCGCCAATACGGTTCATGACAAATGCCTTCTTTGATGCAGTTGCATATGCCGGCTTCTGATTCCAGAAACCGATCAAGAGGTAGGAAGCAAGACCTACGCCCTCCCAACCCACATAGAGGTTGAGGTAGGAATCTCCGAGAACGAGCAAGAGCATGGCGGCGATAAAGAGGTTGAGATAAGCAAAGAAGCGACGTCGGTCTCGATCATGAGACATATAAGAGATTGAATAAATATGAATCAGGGTGCCCACACCGGTAATGAGGAGTACAAAACAGATGGAGAGTTGATCAAGTAAGAGCCCGGCATCTACGTTAAATGTTCCAACGCTAATCCAAGAAAAGAGCTTCTGCGAAAATGCACGCTCTTCTGGCTCACGCGCAAGCATCTGTGTGAGTTGATAAATACCCACACCAAATGAACTTGCCGAAAGTGCGGTGGCAAGCAGGTGGCCCCACTTATCGGCCCGACGTCCAGCGAGTAATAAAATTACCGCTCCTGCAAGTGGCAGGGCGATGAGATATCCGAGAGATGTCGAAGTAGTCATCATTATCGTTTCAACAAACTAGCATCATCGACAGAGGCAGAACGACGTGAGCGATAAATCGTCACGATAATTGCGAGTCCAACCACAACTTCACAGGCAGCCACGACCATCGTAAAGAAGGCAACGACCTGACCATCGAGGGTGCCATTGATACGTGAGAAAGTAACGAGGGTGAGGTTTGCCGCATTGAGCATTAGCTCGACACACATAAAGACAACAATTGCATTACGACGGACAACAACTCCGACTGCGCCAATTGTGAAAAGAAGCGCTGCTAAGTAGAGATAGTTATACGGATTCATTACTTCTCCTCCGCAACTGTGTTATCAACTTCGCCGAGTTCAAAGGATCGAGATTCCAAAATATCCCCGCGTGCTTTCAGCGTTGCCGAAATTGAGGTAGGTGCGGCGCTTCCATCAGGAAGCAGCGCTGGCACATCTACTGCGTTGTGACGGGCATAAACACCTGGGCTAGGAAGTCCGGCCGCACCTGCAAGTGAACCGGTGCGGAAACGTGCAATGGATTGTTCGCGTTGGGTAGGGCGAGCAACACTTCGTTGGTGATGAGCCAGAACCATGGCGCCAAGGGCTGCCGTAATTAACAACGCAGAGACGACTTCAAAAGGAAAGACATAGGTCGAAAAGAGCTTGGCGGCAAGGCCTTCCACATTTCCATTGGCATTTGCAGCGGTAAGGCCGACGGCATCACGGCCGAGTGATGCCCGGCCAATCAGAGAGACAAAAAGACCACCAAATCCAACCGCTGCGGTAATTGCTATCGGGCGAAGACGAGAAATTGTTTCGGTCAATGAATCAGAGGCATCGACACCGACTAACATCAAAATAAAGAGGAAGAGCATCATGACTGCCCCTGTATAAACCACAATCTGAACAATGCCGAGGAAGAGTGCATCTTGTGCAATATAGAAAATGGCAAGAGTAATCATGACCCAGGCAAGTAAGAGCGCAGAGTGCACAGCTTTCTTTACAAGGAGCATTCCGAGCGCCGCAATAACTGAAAGTGGAGCAAGCACCCAGAACATGATGGTTTCAGGAGTTTGAATTTCTAGCATTAGTTCTGTTCCTGTTGTGATGGGTGTGCTTGCGTAACTTCGCCGTTGTAATAATTAGTATCTGTCATCCCTGGATACATTGGATGTGGTGGTGCCAGCATTCCTTGACGAAGCGGGGCAAGGAGATCTTCCTTTTCGAAGATTAACTTTTCCCGCTTATCATCTGCAAGCTCGTACTCATTTGTCATAGTTAGGGCACGCGTTGGGCATGCTTCAACACAAAGCCCACAGAAAATGCAGCGAAGATAATTAATTTGATAGACCGCGCCATGACGCTCTCCTGGAGAAAGTTGATTTCCTGGAGTGTTATCTCCACCTTCAACAAAGATGGCATCAGCTGGGCATGCCCATGCACAGAGTTCGCACCCAATACATTTTTCTAAACCATCAGGATGGCGGTTAAGTTGGTGGCGACCATGAAAACGTGGCGCTGTTGGGGCTTTCACATCTGGGTATTGCACAGTCTGGTTCTTCTTAAACATGGTTGAGAAGGTGACCCAGAATCCCTTTGCTTGTTCATACAGGGGTGCCGCACCAGGTTGCTCAACTTCTACAAAAGGAACTGAATTGATACCGAGCTCTGAGCTCTTGCGTGGCTCAATGAAATCTGTCATTTCTGGCCTCCTGTAACGCTAATGGAGCGAAGATGTGGAAGTGAAGGCACTGGGAATTCAGGGCTTTCACCTTGCGCAAGTGGTGCCCCAGAAACTTTCTTACTGCGATCAGTTAAGGATGAAATCGCCATCAAGAGCAGAGCTACTCCCCCTGCAAATGCGATGGTCACTGCTCTGCTCGCACCTTCTTGCTGCAAAACGCGAATAGTTGCAACGATGAGAATCCAAACAAGGGAGGCAGGAATGAGAACCTTCCAGCCAAATTTCATAAACTGGTCATAGCGCAGGCGCGGAAGAGTTGCGCGCAACCACATGAAGATAAAGAAGAACAAATTAACTTTGGTGATGAACCAAATGAATGTGAACCATCCACCAAGCCATTGCTCTGTGAAACCAAGTCCTGGAGGTGCGTGATAGCCACCAAGAAAGAGCGTTGTTGCGAGGGCTGAAACTGCGATGATATTGACATATTCAGCCAAGAAAAAGAGTGCGAATTTAAGTGATGAGTACTCGGTGTGGAATCCGCCAACGAGTTCGCCTTCTGCTTCAGCTAAGTCAAATGGCGCGCGGTTGGTCTCGCCGACCATAGAAATAACGTAAATAATGAATGACGGGAAGAGAACTACTGCATTCCAAATGTTTTGGTGCTGTGAATCAACAATCGCCGAGGTAGACATCGAGCCGGCATAGATAAAGACTGCAACAAGTGAGAGCCCCATTGCGATTTCATAAGAAATCACTTGAGCACTTGAACGCAATCCGCCAAGTAGTGGGTATGTGGAACCAGAAGACCACCCGGCAAGTACAACTCCATAGACACCGATTGATGTCACGGCCAGAATGTAGAGAACTCCCACTGGCAGATCGGTCAGTTGTAGCGCGGTCTGATGCCCAAAGAGATTTACCACTCCAGTCATTGGAATAACAGCAAAGGCCATAAAGCACATTGAGGTAGCAATAATGGGTGCCAGGATGAAAACAACTTTATCTGCAGCTGCCGGAATGATGTCTTCCTTTAAGGCTAGCTTGACGCCATCAGAAAGTGATTGAAGAAGACCAAACTTTCCCACGCGGTTAGGGCCAGTACGCAGCTGCATTTTGGCGAGAACGCGACGTTCAGTCCACACTGCCATCAGCGTTGCAACCACACAGATAATAAAGACGATGAGTGCTTTAACAGCGATAATCCAACCTGGATCTTTTCCTAAAAGCTCTGCTGTACTCATGCCTTCACCACCGTTACTACATCGCCGTGCACTGCATTGAGTGAAACTAGAGTTTGTGATGCAAATGAGTTACGTGGTAACCACACAGCATCATCGTGAATATCTTCAACCAGTGCCGGAATAGTGATGGAGCCGTGAGCATTTGCTACTCGCACCTGATCACCTGATGTCACACCGAGTGATGTCGCACGCTTAGTTGAAATCACAGCAACTGTTGGACGACGCGTGCCGGCAAGATTGTCTTCACCCTTTTGCAAAGTTCCCATATCAAGCAGGCGGCGCCATGAAGTAAGAAGTGCCTCGTTGGCCCCGATAGGTTCCGCAGCTACGGGCGCGACCGATGTAAAGACAACGCGGGCGCCATCCCACTTACCTAATTGATTAAATTCACGAGCTGCGGCGGTGACGGTCCCGAGCATGATGGATTCACCCATGGCATCGGCAATCATGGAAAGAATTCGAACATCACTACGGTTCTGGGAATCTTCCACCGCTGCATCAAATGCGCGTGCTCGACCTTCCCAGTTAAGGAAACTTCCACTCTTTTCGGTAATTGCAGCAACCGGTAGAACAACATCTGCAACTTCCGTTATCGAACTTGGCGCAATTTCTAATGAGACCACAAATGATTTCTTCAGCGCATCTAGTGCCTGGCGTGAGTTCGCTAAGTCATGCGCATCGACGCCGCCCACAACAAGTGCATCAAGCTGATTAGATGCAAGGCCAGAGATTATCTCTGTTGTTGTGCGACCTGGTTGCGTTGGAAGCGCGGCAACTCCCCATGCAGCTGCAATATCTACTCGAGCTGCGGCATCAGCAACTGGACGTCCACCTGGAAGAAGTGATCCGAGTGCACCTGCTTCCAGTGCTCCACGTTCTCCTGCTCTACGTGGAATATATGCAATCTTTGCACCGGTCTTTGCGGCAAGTGCTGCCACTGCTGAGAAGAGCCCAGCGCTTTCAGAAGCACGCTCTCCAACAAGAATCAGAGACTTTGCGGTGAGTGAAAGTGTTGCAACTGCAGAACCTTCCGCACCTGGTGCGACTTTTACAAACTCTGCTTTGAGTTTATCCATGGCAATAGATTGTTTCGTTGCCACTGCCGAAACTTTCAGACCACGCTTCTTGAAATTCTTATTTAGACGCAAGAAAACAATAGGTGACTCTTCTTCTGGCTCGAAGGCAATCAGTGCAACATGATCTGCCATATCGATATCGCGATAGGTGGCAGTTGAGCCAACAACGTGGGCGGCCAGGAAGTCACCTTCTTCATCTGAAGTCACACGCGCGCGGAAATCAATATCGTTAGTTCCTAATGCAATACGGGCAAACTTTGCGTAGCCATAAGCATCCTCTGTTGTCACGCGTCCACCAGTAATAACTGCTGCCCGCTTTCCCTTAAGTCCGGCCGCAGCTGCGGCAAGTGCTTCCGGCCATGATGCTTGAACAAGTACACCCTCTGCATTTCGTACAAGTGGATGAGTCAGGCGATCGAGGGCGGTCACATACTTAAATGCCCAACGTCCCTTATCGCAATTCCATTCTTCATTTACTGATGCATCATCGCCGGCAAGACGACGAAGTGTCTTGCCACGTCGAACATCGGTGCGCATGTCACAGCCTGATGCACAATGCTCACAAGCTGATGGCGTAGAAACTAAATCAAAGGGACGAGCACGGAAACGATAGGAAGTGCCGGTGAGTGCACCCACTGGGCAAATCTGAACTGTGTTACCTGAGAAGTAAGATTTAAATGGATCATTTTCATAAATGCCCACCTGCTGTAGGGCGCCGCGCTCGTTGAGAGTAATAAATGCATCTGATGCAATTTGTTCCGAGAATCGGGTGCAGCGAGCACAGAGCACACAACGTTCGCGATCAAGTAGTACGGATGAAGAAATACTGATTGGCTTTTCAAAGGTGCGCTTATATCCATCTAGGCGGGCATCTGCGCGCCCATTGCTCATTGCCTGGTTCTGCAATGGACATTCGCCACCTTTATCGCAGACTGGGCAATCAAGTGGGTGGTTGCCAAGGAGCAGCTCCATCACACCTTTCTGCGCCTTATCTGCAACAGGTGATGTCAACTGTGTCTTGACAATCATGTTTGGTTCCACCGGAATTGTGCAAGAAGCTTGTGGCTTTGGAAATGCGCGACCATTGATTTCAACATCAACTAGACACTGACGACATGCCCCTACTGGATCTAGAAGTGGGTGATCGCAGAATCGTGGAATTTGAATTCCAAGTTTTTCAGCGGCGCGAATAATGAGGGTTCCCTTTGGAACAGATACTTCGAAACCATCAATGACAACAGTGATCAGTTCTACGGCAACTGCAGAATCTTGAGTTGTAGTCATTAGTTCACCACCCCAACAAAGAGTGTTGATTTCACGGGATCAAATGGGCAGGCACCGTTTGTCAGGTGTGCGATGTATTCATCTCGGAAATACTTAATCGAAGATGTAATTGGGCTGGTTGCGCCATCACCGAGTGCGCAGAATGAACGGCCCATAATGTTGTCGCAAAGATCAAGTAACTTCTCAAGGTCTGCCTCTGTACCTGTTCCATTTTCCAGATCGCGCAAGATCTGAACCAACCACCAGGTGCCCTCACGACACGGTGTGCACTTTCCACATGATTCATGTTTGTAGAACTCAGTCCAGCGAAGTACCGCGCGCACTACACATGTTGTTTCATCAAAGATTTGCAGTGCCTTAGTTCCAAGCATCGAACCTGCTGCTGCCACACCTTCGTAATCCAGTGGCGTATCAAGGTGGGCATCGGTAAATAGTGGCGTGGAAGATCCACCAGGTGTCCAAAACTTGAGCTTATGACCGGTTCGAACGCCACCAGCGAGTTCAAGAATTTCGCGCAAAGTAATTCCAAGTGGTGCTTCGAATTGGCCAGGGTTATTCACATGGCCCGAAAGTGAGTAAAGCGTTGCACCCTTTGACTTCTCTGTGCCCATTGATTGGTACCACTCGGCGCCATTGCTGATAATTGCCGGAACAGATGCGATTGATTCCACGTTATTGACCACAGTCGGGCGGGCATAGAGACCAGCAATTGCTGGAAATGGTGGACGCAAACGTGGTTGTCCACGGAAACCTTCTAGTGAATCAAGGAGTGCGGTTTCCTCGCCACAAATATATGCACCTGCTCCAATGTGAAGGGTGATATCAATTCCATTTCCAAGGTGCCCTGCGCTGTAAGCATCTGCAATTGCAGCATTTACTCGACGGACTACATGTGTTACTTCACCACGGATATAGATAAATGCACGCTTTGCCCGAATAGCATGACAAGCAATGATGCAACCTTCGATAAGTACATGTGGGTTAGCCATGAGTAGCGGCGTATCTTTACAAGTTCCCGGCTCAGATTCATCAGCATTAACCACCAGGTAATGATCTTTATCGTCACCTTGAGGAATAAATCCCCACTTCATGCCAGTAGGAAAACCGGCACCACCGCGACCGCGAAGACCAGAATCTTTCACCATTTGAATGACTGCATCAGGATCCATCGCAAGCGCTTTTTTCGAAGCGGTATATCCACCGTGACGTGTGTAAGCCTCGATGGTAAATGAATCTGCTTCATCCCAATGTGCCGAAAGGACGGGAGTTAACTTTGACATTACTTACCTTCCTTTGAAAGTTTCAACCCAAGGAGTGTGGGGCCACCAGCTTGAACACCTTCGCGTGCAAGTCCGTCATCGAGTCCGGCAAGAACTGCTGATGCTTGCTTATAGGTAACAAGTTTGTTTGGGCCACGTGTGGGTGCCGGAGGATTTCCAGAGCGCGCGGCATCGACCAGCGATTTAGCAGACTCAACAGTTTGGTTGTCGTAGAACTCCCAGTTAGCCATCACGACAGGTGCGTAATCACAGGCAGCGTTGCACTCGATATGTTCAAGTGAAACTTTTCCATCATCTGTCACGCCATCATTTTCAATGCCAAGGTGCTCTTTCAGAGCGGAAAAGATTGCATCTCCACCCATAACTGCGCACAAGGTATTGGTGCAGACTCCCACGTGATATTCCCCTACCGGCTTGCGCTTGTACTGGGTATAGAAAGTTGCCACTGCAGATACTTCTGCAGTTTCAATATCAAGTAGATCAGAGATTAATTCAATACCTTCATTTGTTACATATCCAGATACCGATTGCACATAGTGAAGCAGCGGCATGATTGCTGAGCGGCTACGTGGATAGCGCTTCATGATTGATTGCATTACTTCTTGATTCAAAGCTTGATTGATTGCCATTAGCGGTCCACCCCTCCCATAACAGGATCAATAGAAGCAACTGCGCCGATAATGTCGGAAATCATTCCGCCTTCACTCATGGCAGAAGTTGCTTGCAAGTTATTAAAAGAAGGTTCGCGAAAATGTACTCGGTATGGGCGGGTGCCACCGTCGGAGACAACATGTGCGCCAAGTTCTCCGCGTGGAGATTCAATTGCCACATATGCCTGACCTGCTGGAACTCGGAAGCCTTCGGTAACAAGTTTGAAGTGGTGAATCAGTGATTCCATAGAAGATCCCATAATTTCGCGGATGTGCTCCAGTGAGTTGCCAAGACCATCAGCGCCCAGTGCCAACTGCGCCGGCCAGGCAATCTTCTTATCGGCAACCATTACTGGTTGACCTTCGAGTGCAGCTAACTTATCGATTGCTTGTTCAATAATGCGAAGTGATTGTTCAAGTTCTGCCATACGAACTAAGAAACGGCCATAGACATCTGCGGTATCTGCTGTGATGACATCAAAGACATAATTTTCATAACCACAGTACGGCTGTGTCTTTCGTAGATCCCATGGAAGTCCGGCAGAGCGAAGTACTGGTCCAGTAATTCCAAGTGTTGTACATCCAGCTAGATCGAGATAACCAATACCTTCTGTGCGCTTCATCCAGATTGTGTTACCGATAAGCAACTTGGCATTATCTTCAAAGTTCTTACGAAGAGTCTTGACGACTTCGCGAAGCTTGCCGCCCATTCCGGCTGGTAAATCTTGCGATACTCCCCCAGGGCGCACATATGCCATATTCATACGTAATCCAGTAATCTCTTCAAAGGTATCAAGCACAATTTCACGATCGCGGAAGGCGAAGAACATTGGTCCCATAGCGCCTAGTTCAAGTGCGCCGGTGCCAAGTGCGACCATGTGTGAAGAGATTCGGTTGAGCTCCATCATCAGAACGCGAATCACAGAAGCGCGCTCTGGAATGTCATTGGTAATACCCAGGAGTTTTTCAACGGCCAAGCAGTATGCAGTTTCATTAAAAATTGGTGACAGGTAATCCATGCGAGTCACAAATGTGACACCTTGGGTCCAGTTACGGTATTCAATGTTCTTTTCAATTCCGGTATGCAAATAGCCAATACCGGTACGCACTTCAGTAATGGTTTCACCCTCAAGTTCAAGAACGAGGCGAAGCACGCCGTGCGTAGATGGGTGCTGTGGACCCATATTTACGATAATGCGTTCTTCTTTAGATTCACCAATTTCGGAAACGAGTGAATCCCAATCACCGCCAGTAACTGAAAAGACTGTGCCTTCTGTGGTTTCGCGTGATGATGCGTATGGATCAAATGTGGTAGTCACTGGTAGCTCCTGCGTTGTGATGGAGCAGGCGTTGTTGCGCCCTTGTACTCAACTGCGATTCCACCCAATGGATAATCTTTACGTTGCGGATGTCCATCCCAATCATCGGGCATCAAAATACGAGTAAGTCCAGGATGACCATCGAAGATGATTCCAAACATGTCAAAGGTTTCGCGCTCATGCCAGTTATTACCAGCCCATACTTCAACAAGAGATGGGATATGTGGGTCAAGTTCTGAGGTAGCAACTTCCAGGCGAATACGTTGATTCTTTGTCAGCGAGAGCAATGGATAAAGGGCAACAAGTTCCGCACCTGTGCGATCTAGGTAGTGCACGCCCGAAACTCCCATACACATTTCAAATTTCAACTTATCGCGCAAGATAAATGCGACCTCAACTAAACGTGACTTCTTAATATGCAAGGTGAGCTCGCCACGATCTACGACAACGCGAGTGATGGCATCGGCAAAATCAGGATATGCGCGCTCTAAATCATCAGCAACATCGTCAAAATATCCACCGTATGGGCGCTCAGTTGAACCGGTTGCTGCCGCGGTGCGAACAAGTCCGCCATATCCCGAGGTATCTCCCGTTCCGGCAGCGCCGAACATACCGTTCTGTTCTTGAGTCATTTAGGCGAGCAAACCCTTCATTTGAATTGTTGGCTTGGCATTCATTGCTGCAAGTTCTACCTCTTTAATAACCGCTTCCCGGTTTGGACCGAGCTTGGTATCGCCAATAAGAGTGTGCAGCTTGATGATTGCATCCATCAACTGTTCTGGACGCGGTGGGCAGCCTGGAAGATAAATATCAACAGGCACAACGTGATCAACACCTTGCACAATTGCATAGTTGTTAAACATTCCACCAGAGGATGCACATGCACCCATGGAAATAACCCACTTTGGCGCTGTCATTTGATCATAAATCTGGCGCAGCACTGGCGCCATCTTCTGCGAAACGCGACCAGCAACAATCATAAGATCTGCTTGACGAGGAGAAGCCGAAAAGCGTTCCATACCAAAACGAGAAATATCATGCTTTGGCGCTGAACCAAGTGCCATCATTTCAATGGCGCAGCAAGCAAGACCAAATGTTGCTGGCCAGAGTGAGCTCTTGCGCATGTAGCCGGCAAGACCTTCAACCGTGGAAAGTAATACTCCGCTTGGTAATTTATCTTCTAGTCCCACGATTTAATCCCATTCCAATCCGCCACGGCGCCACACATATGCATATGCAACAAAAACTGTGCCAATAAAAATTGCCATTTCAACTAATCCAAATAACCCAAGTTGATCAAATGCGACCGCCCACGGATAGAGAAAGACAATTTCTATATCAAAGATAATGAAGAGCATTGCGGTAAGAAAGTACTTGACCGGAAAGCGTCCACCTTGCAGCGCTTGTGGAGAAGGTTCGATTCCACATTCATAGGCCATTTGCTTGGCGCGGTTATAGCGAGCCGGGCCGGTTACGGCAGCGATTGCGACCGAAAAGGCGGCAAAGCCAAAGCCAATCGCGAAAATCACGATAATTGGGATATATGGATTGCCGCTCACGAGCGCAATCCTAAGTGCAATCCAGCGTGGCAAAAAACTGGAATTACTTGAACGCCATGTGAACTGCGACAACTCCGCCAGTCAGGTTCTTCCAGGTGACCCGACTCCAGCCGGCCGCTTCAATCCTGGCGGCGAGCGCCTTCTGATCTGGCCAGGCCCGAATCGATTCGGCCAGGTAGATATAGGCATCGGGGTTGGAAGAGGTTCGCCTAGCTACCCAGGGAAGTGCCCGCATCAGGTAGTTGGTATAAATCTTGCGAAATGGGGCAAAGGTCGGGCTGGAGAATTCACAGACCACCAACTGCCCGCCGGGCTTTGCCACCCGCAGCATCTGGGCCAAGGCCAGGTCGATATCAGCGGTATTGCGAAGGCCAAAGGAGATAGTGACAAGATCAAATTCGCCATCTTTAAAAGGAAGGTTGAGGGCATCGGCCTTGGTAAAGGCCAGGTGCGGGCGAGCTTTGCGGCCCGCGGCTAACATCCCCTCACTGAAATCAGCTGGGATCACATCGGCGCCGGCGGCAGCTAAGGGTTCAGAGCTCGAACCTGTCCCGGCGGCTAAATCAAGAATCTTCATCCCCGCTTTTGGGGCGATGATTTTGGTCGTTGCCCGGCGCCAGGCTTTGGTCTGGCCCAAGCTGAGCAGGTCATTGACTAGGTCATAGCGCTTGGCAACCCCATCGAACATCGCTGCCACTTCATCAGGGTTCTTATCCATATTGGCGCGTGACATGCGCATATTCTCCCCGAAGGTAGGCTTCGTGCACAACTTGTACTTGATGACAGATGAGAGGCTCTACCGATGTCGATTCAATCAGGATCATTACGCGCCACTGTTTTCCCTCGTAGCTCAGCACTTACCCAAGTGCTCTTTGTGGCAGCTGGCGTAGCTTTCATCGCACTCCTTGCCCAGATTGCTATCCCAGTTCCCGGTTCTCCTGTTCCTGTCACAGGGCAAACACTTGCTGTGCTCCTTATTGGAACTACCTATGGCGCTCGCTTAGGAGTTCTTACCTTTGCCACATATCTTCTTGCCGGTGTTGCTGGTGCACCAATTTTCGCTCCCTCTGCCACATCTGCCAATCACGGAATTGATCGCCTCATTGGCGCAACCGGTGGATACCTTGTTGGAATGTTGGTGGCATCCCTTGTGCTTGGTTATTTAGCTGATCGTAAAGCAGATCAGAAATTCAGAACTTCATTTCCCGCTCTTCTTCTTGGAGATGCAATCATCTTCACCTTCGGCTTACTCTGGTTACAGCAGACACTTGATCTCTCTTGGTCAAAGACAATCGCAGCCGGCTTTACCCCTTTTATTCTCGGTGAAGCGCTCAAGATTGCAATTACTGCTACTTCGTTGCCGCTTGTATGGCGCAGAATTTCACGCACACTTAATAAATAGATGCCGCAGTTAATTCCAGTCACCACTGCTCGAATTGGTGAACATCTTCCGCTTCTCGATTTGTTGCCTGCGACTGCTCCTATTTCATGGGTGCGAAATGGTGAAGGTCTCGTGGGTTGGGGCGTGCATGCAAGCACAGTGGTAAGTGGAAAAGATCGCTTTGCAAAAGCACGCACCTGGTGGCACCAACAACTAGAGACATTCTCAATCTCTAATTCAGTACACGGCAGTGGTACTGGCCCCGTTCTCTTTACCTCGTTCTCATTTGATAGAAATGAAGAATCTGTACTGGTTATTCCGCAAGTAGTTGTGGGGCAAAAAGGCACAAATTCCTGGATTACCTGGATTGGTGATCAACCACAACCTGCTTTGCCAGAATCACCACCGCTACTGAGCACCTCAACATTTACCTTTGGCGAAGGAAGTCTGTCTTCGGCTGAGTGGATGAAGCGGGTGGCAGATGCCGTTGCTCGAGTAAGCACTACTGCTGTGGAAAAGGTAGTGCTGGCGCGAGATCTGATTGCAACATCTGATTCAACTATTGATCCGCGTCCAATACTTAAAACTCTAGCCGCCGAATATCCAACTACCTGGACATTTGCCGTCGATGGCTTGGTGGGGGCAACCCCAGAACTGCTCGTGCGTCTATCTCGCGGCATGGTCACATCACGCGTGTTAGCTGGAACTATTTCAAAGACCGGTGAAGATGAGAAAGATTTGGCACTTGCGGCTTCCCTTGCGCGCTCATCAAAAGATCTGGAAGAACATGAGTATGCAGTGCGTTCAGTGGCCAATGCCCTTGATCCATTTTGCTCTTCCACAAATGTGCCGGAATCTCCCTATGTTCTGCACTTGGCTAACGTCATGCACCTTGCAACAGATGTCACCGGGGCTTTGATTGAATCAAAACAACATATCGACGCTTTCTCACTCCTGCAAGCACTGCATCCATCTGCCGCGGTATGTGGAACGCCAAGAAATATTGCATTCGACATTATTGATGAGATTGAAGGTATGAACCGTGGACGCTATGCAGGTCCAGTGGGTTGGATTGATGCCAGTGGTGATGGGGAACTTGGCATTGCACTGCGCACAGGTCAGATTACTGATCGCGGTATTCGCATCTTTGCTGGCTGCGGAATTGTTGCCGCATCTACTCCCGAAAAAGAACTGGAAGAGAGTGCGGCGAAGATGATTCCGATGCGATCTGCGCTACATGGATGAAATGCTCTTGTAAATCCCTTGCAAGAAATCCGCGTTCGTTTCTCTAGTTGGAACATTAATAACAACAACACTGAGCCCCTGCACAGGTGCAGCAATCTCTGATATCAACTGAGCGTGGCTATCGATCTCTTTTGCGGTGACTCCCATCGCACTTGCAATTGCTGGGATATCTAGGCCATGCGGAGTTCCAAATACATCTTCAAAACCAGCTACACCTCGCTGGCTTAGAGTGGAGAAGATGCCACCGCCATCATTGTTAATCACAAAAATTTTGAGGTTGATCTTCTCTTGCTGAATTAACCCCGTGAGATCGTGAAGAAAACCAAGATCGCCCAGAACCGCAATAGTCGCTTTACGCTGTGATGCGATTCCGAGGGCAGTTGAGATATTGCCATCAATGCCGGCAAGGCCACGGTTAGCAAAGGTTTCAACGCCAGCCCGCGCAACTGCAAATCCCTCAATGTCACGGATGGGGCGAGAAGAAGAAATAAAGAGCGCAGTACCTTCAGGAATTGCTGCACCAATTTCACGTGCAACAAGTTGCTCCGACCAGGTTGAAATATCAGCAACTAGCTTCATCGCGCGAAGTGAGTACTTATTCCACTTCTCGGCATATTCGGCATCCGGTGTTTGGACCTCAACAACCGGTAGCTGGATAAATTTCTGCGAGGCACTTCGATCAGAATCAACAGTAGCTAAACGCGGATCAATCACAATTACTTTTCTCGCACGCGCAATGAGAGCATTAATTGAACGGGAGAGAGTTGTGCGACCAATCACGACAACTGTGTCTGGCGCAAGATCTTCAGAGATCGTATTTGAGGTCAAGAAGACGCTGGCATGTGAAATCGCTCCGTCGAAGGTGAGGGGGTCTTCGGAGATAACTGGCCAGCCAAGTTCTTTCGAAAAGGCAAGAACTGATTCAGTGCTTAAGCCACCGCGATCATGTCCGATAACAAGTATTCCGCGGGTGGACTTGGTGTGAAAAGTTCCAGCACTTTTGCGATTGAAAACTTTTGGCGCAGCAATTTGCAACCCGTCAAGCCAAGAATCATCGCTGTCGCCAATAAGTGGTTCTTCAAATTGAATGTTGAGGTGCACAGGACCTGAATGAAGTGAGTTAAAGGGAAGTTCCATGGGATAGGCAGAACCTGATACATCGGCAAAGTAGCGAACGGCTTTGCCAAAGATGCGAGCCTGCTCCGTTGTCTGATTGGCACCGGTTCTACGTAGTGCAGCAGGCCGATCAGCTGTGAGCACTAGCAGTGGAGTATTCGTATGTGATGCTTCAAGAACTGCCGGGTGGTAATTAGCTACCGCTGTTCCACTCGTGCAAAGGATTGGCACCGGTAGCCCTGATGCTTTTGCGATACCGAGTGCGAAGAAGGCCGCGGTGCGCTCATCAATGCGCACATGAAGATTAATCAGCCCCTTCTTGCTTGCTTGATAAAAGGCGATAGAAAGTGGGGCGTTTCGTGAACCCGGTGAAATGACAACATCTTTAACGCCTGCTTCAAGAATTTGGCGAACAATCACGCGAGCTAATTGAGTTGAAGAATTCATCACAAGAGCTCGGCAGTCTTCATGACCCGATTCTTCCACCATTCATAGCGTTCTGGCGCCACTTCGTAGCCGCTGAATTCTGGCTCGAATTCTCTGATATGAATCTGACCATCAATGATTGGCAACTCAGCAACATTTGCAGCTAGTAACGAGCCAGTACCTAATCCACAGTCAAAGTTTACTTCTGGAAGTGATGCAGCCAAGAATAATCCGTAATTAATGCCAACCGCGCTCTCTAGCGCACTTGATACAACGATAGGCAGTTTGTGATGCGCTGCCAATTTATGAGCTCGCTCGATGCCACCTAACGGTTGCACTTTGAGCATCAAGATATCAACCACGCCCGTAAGGTCGAAAGCAAATGGATCGCGGGCTTTGCGTAGAACTTCATCGCCAGCGATTGGAATACTAATATGTAGCTTTTCTTTTAATTCACGTAACTCTTCAACTGTGGCACATGGTTGCTCTACATATTCCAGTGCGCCGAGGTTTTCATAGATTGCACGAAGATTGGTGATTGCTTCGCCTACCGACCAATTACCGTTGACATCAATACGTAGCTTCGCTTCTGGCCGCAATGCTCTGACTTTGGCAAGGCGAGCAATATCTTCTGGCAGATTGTCACCAACTTTTACCTTAAAGGTATTTACTCCAGGAAAAGAATTTACGATGCCTTCGATATCTTTAGGATCATTAAGCGCTGGAATAGTGCCGTTAACCTTTACTGAATTGCGATGGAACTTGGGGCGAGGCTTTGTCGCGGCCTCAATTGCACTTGCTAACCATGGTGCAGATTCTTCGTGACTGTACTCAAGAAATGGTGAAAACTCTCCCCAGCCGAATTCACCTTTAAAGAGTGCTACTTCTCGAAGATTGATGCCACGAAAGTTTGTCTTCATAGGCAGCGCAACTACGCGCATGGTGTCGAGCAGGCTTTGATCCATATCGTTACGGACGCTTAGGGAACTTTCCGAAGTCAGGTTTGCGCTTTTCCTTATAGGCATCGCGGCCTTCTTGTCCCTCTTGTGATAAATAAAAGAGCAGCGTTGCATCTCCTGCAAGTTGTTGAACTCCGGCAAGACCATCATCGGCAGCGTTCATCGATGCCTTAATTAGGCGAAGTGCCATGGGCGAGTTCTGCAACATCTCGCGGCACCAAGAAACTGTCTCAGCTTCCAATTCTTTCAGTGGAACAACGGTGTTAACCAACCCCATTGATAGCGCTTCTTGGGCATCGTATTGACGAGTAAGAAACCAAATTTCGCGCGCTTTCTTCTGGCCAACACTTGCAGCTAATAGTCCAGAACCATAACCGCCATCGAAGGAGCCAACCTGTGGTCCGGTCTGACCAAACTTTGCATTATCGGCTGCGATTGAGAGATCGCAGACAACATGGAGAACGTGACCGCCACCAATTGCCCAACCGGCAATCATGGCAACAACTGGTTTTGGAGTTCTACGAATTTGTACTTGCAAATCTAAAACATTAAGTCGACCTACGCCTTGTTGGGAAAGTGAATCATCTCCAAGATAACCATCATCTCCGCGAACACTGATATCTCCACCGGAACAAAATGCTTCATCGCCTTGACCGGTAAGAATGATGACTCCAACTTCGGAGTTATCACGTGCTAAATCAAAAGCTAACTTTAATTCAATAATTGTTTGCGGCCGAAATGCATTTCGCACTTCTGGGCGGTTGATCGTGATCTTTGCAATGCCATCAGCAACTTGATATTTGATATCGGTAAATGCCTCGCCACCAGGGCCGGTTGCCCAGGCAGGGATAGTCCGGTCACCAAAATCACGCTTAATAGGCTTGCTCACGATTCCTCCATCTGGTCTACGAGCGATAGCCTACGCGGGCAATGGAGCAGAACGCACAACGAGAACTTCTCGCAGCCAATCCCGAGTGGAGTGTGCGCGAGTTAATGTCACGCCTGGCAGAAGCTTTGGCATCACAGGGCCCAGCACTATCTCTTGGGCAGAGCGCTACCAGAACTGTCGATGGTGATATCAGCCTTGTAGTTGCTACCACCGGAAGTTCCGGGGTAGCAAAAGAGGTCGGGCTTTCGGCAGCAGCACTTGTTTCATCTGCCCAAGGGTCAAATAAATTTTTAGCTGCATCCCCCGGTGATACCTGGTCGCTGCTACTGCCGGCAACACATATCGCAGGCATTAATGTGTTGATCCGCTGCCTCGAACTCGGAACTGAACCTGTTGATCTGCGAAAGCAGCAAGGGCCATATACACAAGTAAGTTTCACGGCAATT
>Ga0247835_1001019_pt1 | contig 36512 bp, 21 predicted proteins | sample LaCtaG_3_FD_189912 | JGI IMG/M metagenome (GOLD analysis project Ga0247835, IMG submission 189912) | Freshwater microbial communities from meromictic Lake La Cruz, Castile-La Mancha, Spain - LaCruzMarch2015_13.5m | ecosystem: Environmental > Aquatic > Freshwater > Lake | place: Spain: Castile-La...
AATCGCCTATCCCGTTGTTTCCCCGAATATCGTATAGGGACTCCCTCGGAGTCAACCTGCGAGGGTGCACCGTAAGGCAATGATAAATATAATAACTTACAGAGAATTGAACTGAACCAGTGCGGGCCCGGCTGGCGAGGGCATTACCGTCGGCTCCTCGCCCAACTGGACCCGGATGCCGAACCAGACCTGCGGGTGTGTCTCGCGCTGCTGCAACCGGGTGATACGGTAGTGGATGTTGGCGCCCACGTCGGGCTCTATTGCCTCGCCTGCGCACGCCAGGTCGGCCTTAGTGGCCAAGTCCTTGCCTTGGAGCCAATGCCCTGGACCTATGCAGTGCTGCGGCGGCTGGCTGCCGAGTCGCGCTGCGGGAACATAAGCACGCTCCGGGTCGCAGCCAGTGATGCTGACTGTTTGCTGTGGATGTCGGTGCCTCTGGATCGATATGGGCTCGCAAACTACTATCTTGCCCGGATCACCTCCCAACCCGTGCGTCACAGCACGCAGGTGCGGACGGTGGCCCTCGACGGGCTGCTTCGGTCCCTGTCAATTACCGTGATGAAGGTCGATGTCGAAGGCGATGAGTTCCCCTGTCTACAGGGCAGTCTGGCAACCATCCGCCGCTGCCGGCCCGCTTTGCTGGTGGAGATCGGCGGGCCCGCGGGTGCACCATCGGAGTCGGAACGGGCCGCCGTGTTCGCACTCCTTGCGGGGCAGGGCTACCAGGTCTTCATGCTGGATGGAGGGCAGTTGCACCCCTGGTCGAAGCGCTTCCGGGGGATCAATCACTGGTTCCTGCAACCCGAGCACCTGATCAGCCTCCGCCGCTGCTGTCCGCCTTTACTCCGGCCTAAGTGAAGCACGGATGTCGATCGCGTTCATCTGTTTTTTTGCCGCGGCGCCGCCGACGGGGGGGGCCGGCACTGTCAGTTGTGCCCTCGCCGAGGCCGTTGTCGGCGAGCGGCTGCTGGTGCAGCCGGGCCCCGTGGAGCGTTGTTTCCTGACCCCTGGCGGCTTGCCGGTATGGCAACTGCCTTTGATCAGCGACCGGGGTTGGCGCAAATTGATGGGGATTCCAGACTATGTGCGACGGGTGGTCGGGCTGGTGCAACGAGTTGGGGCTGACGTGGTGGTATTGGAGGGGGCGTCCTGGGTGCTCTACCACTGGTGGTTACTCCGGCGGTTGCGGCGCCGCTGGCCGACGATGACGGTGCTCTATCACGCCCACAATGTGGAATACGAATTGCGGCGACAACGTCATGGGTGGCTCGCGCACCGGCTCACCCATTGGGCCGAGGGACAGGTGTTGCGCGGCGTGGCGCAGTCCTTTGCGGTCTCGGAGCGGGATCGTGATGCCTTCCGGGACCTCTACGGCGTCGTGCCACTGCTGTTGCCCAACGGCGTCGATAGTCGGCGCTTCGCCGGCGTGGCTGAAGGCGCAATCACCGCCTGTCGGCGGATGCATCGATTAGGAGAGAACGTGATCCTGTTCATGGGCGCCTATGCCTATCCGCCGAACCGGGAGGCGATCGATTTCCTGGTGACTTCCGTGCTGCCCCTAGTATTGGCACACTGCCCGAGTGCGGAGTTGGCCATTATCGGCGGACCGGCGCCCCATCGGCGGCCATGGCTGCGGGCTTTCGGGCTGCTGCCGGACGAGCAGGTACCGCCGTTCATCCGCTGTTGCGCAGTCAGCGTAGCGCCAATTTTTTCCGGCTCCGGAACGCGGCTGAAGATCCTGGAGTCCCTGGCGGCCGGCGTGCCGGTGGTGGCAACCCGCAAGGGCGCCGAGGGGCTGACGCTGGAGCCTGGGAGCGAGATTCTGCTGGCGGAGGGTGCCACGGACATTGCCGCAGCGCTGGTCACGCTGCTGGGGGACCCCGACCGGCGCCGGCAACTGGGAGCCTGCGGTCAGCGCCAGGTCGCCAGCCGCTATGATTGGGCGGTGTTGGTTCCGACGCTCTCGCAAGTGATCGACTCTGCCCGCAGCCAGCGGGCGTCGGTCTGAGGGATCGAATCTGGACGCAGCCTGCGAACGTCACTCCGTCCGCCGGAGGAACAGACGCCGGCAGGCCTTCTGCGGCGCACACACTGCCGCCCCCAGCAGCCACCCCCATGTGGCCCACCGTCGGCCCGCCGCCCGCGCATGCAGCGACTGCCTGTAGGCCCGGGCCTTCCCGGCGGCCAGTTGCGCACGCAACAGGTTTTTCCGGCATCCATGCCAGGTTTGAAAGAACGCGGCGTGGTCCGGCTCGGTCTCGCCCTGTCTTCTCGCCGCCGCGCAAGTGCAGGCGTAATCGATTCCGCACAGCAAGAGTCCCTGTGACGAGGAGACGATGGAACCTTCGTGAATGCGGTAGTGAAGCAATACCCGGTCCAGATTGGCCAGCCGGCCCCGCTCGGCCATGCGGATAAAGAAGTCGAAGTCTTCGCCGGCCCCGGGAATTCGGTAGCCGCTGAGCGCGCGAGCGTCGTCCCGGCGGAACATCACCGACGGATGACATACGATGGGTTCACCGCGCAGCAACAGGGCCAGGATTCGGTCATGCGTTTGCGGAAACCGGCCGGCGGGCAGGATGGTTTCCCCTGCCGCAAACCCGATCTGCGTGCCGACGAGCACAACGGACGGGTGTTGTTCCAGAAACGCCACCTGCGCCGCAAGGCGCCCGGGCAGGGCGATATCATCGGCGTCCATGCGGGCGTAAAGCGGGGTGTCGCAAAGATTGAGCGATCGGTTGAGCGTCGCGCCCAGCCCTATGTTGCCCTGACGGACAATCGTTATGCGCGGATCCCTCAGTTGCGCGAGGTACGCGGCCGCATCATCTGTGGAACCGTCGTCGATGATCAGGAATCTGAAATCGCGGTACGTCTGCGCCAAAACGCTGTCGACCGCCTGCCGCAGGTACGGCATGGCGTTGTAGACGGGCATAGCAAGGGTAACGAGGGGGCTCATGATGTCGTTACCGGATCGGCGGCCCGTTTCCGGCCTGTTCAGGGCGGCCCACTGAGGGGGCGCCCGTCACGCGCCGGTAGATCTCATCCACTTTCCGCGCCTTTATCTCCCAGGCAAAATCTCGCGCACGCACGAGGGCGTTGCGTGCCATACGCTGGCGCTCCTCCTCGTCGGCGTACAGGCGCTTGAGGGCGGCGGACAGTCCGGACACCAGAGATGCCGCCGAATGCGCGGCGCACCGGATGCCGCATCCGTCCGACACGGCATCGCGAAAGCCGCAGTGATCCGGGCACACGACTGGTACCCCGGCGGCGAGGGCCTCTACCACCACCGTGGAGGTGAGGTCGTACACGCTGGTCACCACCAGCACATGCGCCTTTCGCAGTGCGGCCAGTACTGCTGTGCGGGGCTGGCGTCCATGCCAGGTAAGCCGCGACGACAGGTCGCGCGTCTCCGCCATGCGACGCCAGCGACGCGCTTCCGGTCCATCCCCGAAAATATCCAGGGTCCAATCCAGCGCGGCAAAGGGTCGGCGGTTTCCCGTTCCGGCGTCGCTTGGGGTCCCGCCCGTCGTCGCCACGACCGCGTCGAAGAAAAAGGGAAGCGCCTTCCTCGCCAGAAGATGGCCGATCCATATCAGGCGCAGTGGCTCGCCCGGCCTCCGGCGTGCGAGATCGGACTCCGCGGCCGCGTCGCCGGGGGGCAGGCCCACCTCGGTGATCACCTCGCTCTCTTCACCGTAGAGCCGCAGGATTTCCGACTGGATGCCCGAGGTGGCTGCAATCAGACCGCCGTGGGCGGCTTTCATTGCCTGGCGAACGAGCGGTCGGGTGTGCTTGTCCCGTCCGTTGAGCAGATTCCGGCCTGCGTAGTAGGCCAGAGCGCGCACCCCCAGCGGTGGAAGGAGACTTAAGTTCGTCTGTTCCAATCCGCCGATCGGACCCCAGACGAAGGGAATGCCCAGCCGCCACAGTTGACCCGGCACGCGGAATCCTACGTAGGTCAACTGATGGACCAGATCAAACCCAAGCCGGCGATGGGCCTCGGCCGCGACTTGAAAGGCCCGCGGTTGCCAGATCCGTTCGTAAGCCATCAGAAATGACGGCGGCCACAGCCAGCGCTGTAATCGAATGACTACCTCAAGACGATTGATTTCCTCTACGAAAATAAACCTTGGCCGGTCCGTCTTGCCGAGCGCATCGCTGGTCTCTTTTTCAATATCCGCGCGGTGGCGATCCGTGGTCAGCACCCATACTTCATGATGCCGGGCGATGGCCTGACACCACCCCCACCCGACACCCTCTTCCGATCCGTGGTGCGGATGACAGGCATAGGCGGAGAGGAGAACCTTGAGCCTTTTCACGAAGTGCAGACCAAGACCAAGTCGACAAATTTCATTGCCTTCCACGCAATAAATCAAAGAGGGGTCTGAGCTTTCCTGTATAGGGTTCGGCCCACTGCTGGAATTTGCTACGACGCGTACGCATGGCAAAAAGCCGCGGGTGTATCATCGATAGTTGTCCGAGGTTTGTTCTAGCTTGCGCCTCACGCAGGGCCGCATTGGTTGCAAGAAGATCTTCAGCCACGTACAAGAGGATGTTCTGGGCATACCAATAGTCTACCCGAGGGTCGCTCCAAACGATCGGGCGTACACAATCGATTGGCGCGTAACCCTGCTTTGCGAACAGTTGTGCCCAGTAGTCCTGCCATTGCTCATTGACGTGAAATTCGCCGCCTTGCCGCGGTACTGCTCCGGAAAACAAGACCGCCTTTCCTATGCGTACCAGATCGGCGACAAGACTTTCCGCACGTGTCTCAGGGAGATGCTCGGCCGCCTCTACTGAAATGACCAAGTCGTATGCCTCAGGAAGGCTCAGCGGTTCGCACAAGTTCGCAGACTTAAAAGATTCCACTGGTATCTGCAGTGTCCGGCTCGTCACCCATTTGCCATCCACTCCGACTATCCGTTGCGCTCCCAACTCACGACAGACGGCCAGCCACACGCCAGTACCACACCCGATGTCGGCCACGCGGTGCGGCTGAAGCAGGTCAAACACGATCGGCAGCACCACCCGCGCCGAGCTCAGGGAGCCCGGACCAACTCTCGCGTAGAATTTTTTCGAATAGAATGACATGTTGTCTGCCTTGCCGATCCTGCATGTGCGTTGCGTATGTTAAACGGGAGGCTACGGTCAGTCCGGGGTCCTTCTTCTTGGGATTCGCGGTCCGCACCGTGCTTGCTGGCGTCCGACGCATCAGCGTCTGTCCGTCGTGTGCGCCGCACTGACCCACGGTCGTGACGCAACGGTGCAAACTCGCCACGGGTGGGGGGCCATGTCCTGAAGATCGTGCCAAGCAGGAATTTAGCCCAGAAGCAGAGCCTTTGCTACTCGGCTCGGCTTGGTCTTCATGCGGCGGTGCCTGGTGAAGCACTGGTCGCGCCCGGGCGGGGCATTTCGGGGCGCCCGAGGCGCGGTTGGCGGCGGCGAGCCGCGGTGCCGGGGGGTGCCCAACAGGACCCTGTGTGGCTGGGGCACGGTACTGCCGCGGGTGGGCTTTCCGGCTTTGGCTCTTGCTGTGTTCGCAGTCTTGCTTGACCGGCAGCCGCAAGCAATGCGGACTTTGTGCGACCGGGTGGAGGTTGCGCTATGGCGCCCCTGTCGTGTATGGTCGACACGAGGGGGTCGTGTCACGCCGGGCGACCAGCGGGTGGGTGCCATGCGCTGTGGCGGCTCGTAGCTCGCCCCCCGCAGGCGGCGGTCAGGCGCGTTGGGCGTCGGCACGCCATGTTCGTGGGCTCTTATACCTCATCTGCCGAATAGTGTGGGGATCGATTTCCTGGCGAGCTGCGGGCCGCGCCTGGAATTTGAGAAACGCCCGCCCGTGGAATTGGCGATCATCTGGCGACCCAGTGTGCCCTAGCGCCGTTCGCTGCGGTCCGCGGTGCGGATCACGGCCTGGCTTATCGCGGAGCAGCAATGCGATCTGACGTACCAACTCACCTATGTCGGATGCCGGCCGCCCCCGATATCAACGGCCGCCCGGGCGGCAAACCAGGAGCGGCGGGTGTCCCAGCCATACCGACCCGCTGACGGGACACGGCCCGCCTTGGGCGTGCAGTCATTCGTACTGCCGCTGCTGGTCTGGCTCTGCTGTTGGGCCGGGCTCAACGCAGGCCCTTGGTATTTTGAAAAGGCGCCGCAGGACCTCGTCTCTTGGATCAACGTGTTGCGTACGTTTGGACCCCTGCTCCCCCTGGCCTTGTGGCCCCTGTTGCCGCTGCTGCGGCGGCAACACCGGCTGCCGACCCTGGCCGAGGGACTGTGGATCGGTTATGCACTGTTGTCGCTGCAAGCCGCGCTGCTGACCGGTGCCGATTTCATGGTCTGCTACTGGGCGCTCGCCTATCTCGGCGTCTTCGCGGCCATCGACTGGTCTTTCGGCAGCGTCGATCCGCTGCCGCGGGCGATGGCGACCAATCACTTCATCTGGCTGTTGGCGAGTCTGCTGTTCTTCGGGATGCTGTTCGTTGCGCGCGATGTGCTGCTGGTACAGGGGAAGCTTGGGATTACTGCCCACGGGCTGGTCACCCGGGCGGATCTCGGCCAGTTCGGGCCGATCTCGCGCTCCACCGGGATGGCGCGTCTGGCCGTGATACCGGCGGTGGTTGGATTGGTGATGGCTCTCGGAGGGCGTGGCCTGCGGCGCGTGATCTGGGCTGCACTCAGTCTGGCCGCGCTGGGAGCGATCTGGTTGCTTCAGGCCCGTCAGGGCATCGTCGGGGCCGCCTTCGCGCTGGGCCTAGTGGTCTGGCTGTTCGGCGGGCGGACGCGGTTCGTCGGCGTTGCCGCAATGCTGCTGGCCGGGCTGCTGCTGCTCGGGGGGCTCTTCCCGGAGGACTGGCTGCGCTACCTGACTGAGTATGCGACCCGCGGCGACAGTCTGTCGAAATTGCAGTCGATGACCGGCCGCGACCTGATATGGCGCCTGGGCTGGCGAGTGGTGGAGGAGGCGCCCTGGCTCGGTGCCGGCCCCGAGGCGGATCGCCGCCTGATCGGCCTGAATGCGCAGAACGGACTGCTGTACGCCGCACTGGCCGCCGGTTATCCCGGTGCTGCCCTGTATCTCGGGGGCCTTCTCTGGGGCTGGATCTTGTTCGCTCGGGCGGTGCTGCGCGGCTATGCGCAGGACAGCGCCGAACGGCTGTTTCTGATCCAGGTCGGCGGTATCATGGCCTATCTGACCATCCGCAACATCCCTGAAAACACCGCGGCCCTGTTCAGTGTCGACTTGTTGCTGCACGCGCCGCTGCTCGCCTATCTCGGCACGCTCGAGCGGGTGCGGGGGCCGGCATGGCGGCGAGCCCACCGGACGACGGCGAGCCCAGCCTGGGGCCTGGGCAGTTCGGCCGACGGACCGACCGGACTGCCCAGAGCGTGATTCGGGACAGCGGTCTGAACGTCTGTAAGTTCCAGCGAGGAAGAGCATGAGCAAGAGTCTAGCCCGGGCTGGTGGTGTCGGCACGATCCCCGCGGTCGATGCGGCGCCGGAGGTCCTGGCATGAGCACTAACCTGGTCTTGGTCTGCGGCGCCGGCGGATTCATCGGCGCGCACCTGGTACGGCGGCTGAAGGCCGCCGGCCGGCAGGTGCGCGGCGTGGATCTGAGGCTGCCGCCCTTTGCCCCCAGCGCGGCGGATGAATTCGTCCAAGGCGACCTGCGCGACCCCGACCTGGCGGCCCGCGTGGTGGCCGGCACCGCAGAGGTCTATCAACTCGCCGCCGACATGGGCGGCGCCGGCTTCGTCTTCACCGGCGCGCACGACGCCGAGATCATGCACAACTCGGCGCTGATCAATCTCAATGTGCTCGAAGCCTGTCGTCGGGCCGGGGTGGACCGGGTCTTCTACTCGTCGTCGGCCTGTGTCTATCCGCGCCACAACCAATGCGATACCCAGGCGCCGACCACGGCCGAGGACTCGGTCTACCCGGCGGACCCGGATAGCGATTACGGTTGGGAAAAGCTGTTCAGCGAGCGCCTGTATTTCGCCTATGCCAGGAACTATGGCATGCGGGTGCGGGTGGCGCGCTTCCACAACGTCTTCGGCCCGCAAGGGAGTTGGAACGACGGTCGCGAAAAGGCCCCCGCGGCGCTCTGTCGTAAGGTGGCCGCGGCACCCGCGGGCGGCAGCATTGAAGTCTGGGGCGATGGGGAGCAGACGCGCTCGTTTCTCGGCATCAATGAATGCCTTGAGGCGGTACTGCGCTTCGTGGCGTCGGATTTCGCTGGCCCGCTGAACATCGGTTCGGCGGAGATGGTCTCGCTCAACCAACTCGCGCAACTGGTCATGGAGATTGCAGACAAACCGTTGACTATCAGACATATTCCAGGGCCGCTCGGGGTGCGCGGGCGCACCTCGGACAACCGGCTGATCCGCGAGCGGCTCGGCTGGGCTCCGAGTTGGCCCCTGCGCGAAGGTCTGGCGGCGACGTACGACTGGATTGCGACCCAGGTGGCCGCGGGAGATGTGCAATGAGTCCCACGGCACGCACCGACGCCGGAATGCCCCAGGGCCAGGCACCGCGCACGCGGGTGACGATCCTGGGTGCACAGCTCGATCGCCTGCGTGCCGATGAGGCGGTCACCCGCATCGAGACCTGGATCGCGGAGCGCCCCCCACGGTCGCGCCATGTGGTGGTGACCGGCTTCCATGGCATCTGGATCGGTTATCGGGATCCGAGCTTTCGCGCGATCCTGAATCGGGCCGACCTGTTTTGTCCCGATGGCATCGCGCCCATCTGGCTGTCGCGGCTACGCGGCGAGCCCCTGCCGGAGCGCATACCGGGCGCGGACCTGATGCGGCGGTTGCTGCTGGCGGCCGACACCAGGGGTTATTCCAGTTTTTTCTACGGCGATACCGAGGCGACCCTGGACGCCCTGCGCGGGCGCCTCGCCGACACCTATCCCGGCCATCGCATCGTCGGCACCCGTTCGCCGCCGTTCCGACCCTTAAGCCCCGCCGAGGTCGCGGCCGACATCGAGCGCATCAACGCCTCCGGGGCCGATCTGCTGTGGGTCGGGCTGGGTCTGCCGAAACAGGAACGCTGGATCGACGCCCACCTGGAGCAACTGCGGGTGCCGGTGGTGATCGGTGTCGGCGCCGCCTTCGGTTTCCTGAGTGGACAGGTGGCTCGGGTGCCGACCTGGCTTGGGGAGGCCGGTTTCGAGTGGCTCTGGCGTCTGTTTATGGAGCCGCGCAAGCTGTGGCAGCGGGACTTCATTGATGGTCCGCGGTTTCTTTACCACGGGTTGCGGGAGAGCATCGCGTACCGGCTGCGGCGCCGGGAAGACCACTGAAGCAACGCACGCCGACTCGTGGAGACGCGTTTCCCTGTTGGGCCTTGGCGGCCCGGGCTGCGCTGCTGGCGCCGTGGAAACGCTGAGCAGTCAACCCGGCCACAGTCCCCGGATAGCGGCGATCCCCTGAGCGCCGTGGCGGATGGCATCCGACAGGTCGGTGGGGGCGAGGCCGCCAAGGGCGTACACCGGTAGCGCGATGGGATCGACCAGCGCGGCGAAGCGCGACCAGCCGAGTGCATGGGCACCGGGGTGGGTGGCGGTGGCCTTGACCGGCGACAGGAGGGCGTAGTCGAGCCCCAGGGCGGCGGTCCGGGCGAGGTCCGCGCCGTCGTGACAGGAGGCGCCGACCAGTTCGCCGGGCGCACCGGGGCGCCGCGTCAGGTCGGCCAGGTGGCGGGCGCGCAGGTGCAGACCCGCGCGGGGACAGTCGGCGACGCACCCGGGGTTGCGGTTGAGCAGCAGGCGGGCGCCGCCCGCGACGCAGATGGGATGGGCGCGCGCGGCCAGTGTGCGATAGGCGGGATCGTCCAGGTCATGGGCGCGCAGTTGCACCAGCCGCACGCCGCCGCGGATCGCCTGTCCGAGCCGCGCCAGGAAGCGGTCGGGGTCTCGGGTGTCGGGGCCCGTGATAAGCAGCAGTTGGGGGAGCCGCAGCGCCGTGATGATCGGGCGGTCGGCGGCGGGGAACCGGGCCGGGTCCATCGCATCCGGATGCAGCCAGGCCAGCGGCTGCCCCTCCCGGCCCCGGGGGATGCCAGCGTGGGCGCCGATGCGGCGTACGTCCAGCAGGATGTGGCGATCCCCGTAGTCGTGATGGACGCGGATCAGGGGCCGGCTGGTGAAGACCTGGATGCCGAGTTCCTCATCCAGTTCGCGCGCCAATCCCTCTTCGGGGGTCTCACCGGGCTCTAACTTGCCGCCCGGGAACTCCCAGAGGCCGCCCTGGTGGGTGTGGTCGGGGCGGCGGGTGACCAGGACCCGGCCCTGCTCGTCCTGGAGGACCCCGGCCATGACGTGGATCTGCTTCCTGGGCATCGACACGGCCTGGTCCTTTAATAACGCGTCAGAAATATGTCGAACAACGAATACAATCGTTGTCGTTGTCGTTGTCGTAATCGTAATCGGAGAAGCAATGCAATTCAGCCATGAGCAGTTCGACGTCTATCGGGTTTCGATTCGCTAAAGCAAGACGATGGCGATGCGGATCGTTACGATGCCCGCTCGGATAGCGAAACGACGAGGTGCGAGAGAATCCGGGCCGGTATGAGTACCTCGATTACGATTACGACAACGACAACGACAACGAGGGCCTCCCCTGATGGACTTGTTTCGCTTGTTAGTGAACCGTTCCGTTGTAGCGAATCCGCGGACAAGTCGGCGCGCGTACCGCCCTGAACACGCACCTCCTACGACCGGTACTCCGCATTGATCCGCACATAGTCATAGGAGAAGTCGCAGGTCAGGATCTCGGCGGCGGACTCGCCGCGGCCGAGTGCGACGCGGATGAGGATCTCGGGCGAGCGCATGACGGCCGCACCGGCGGCCTCGGTATAGGTGGGCGCGCGCCCGCCCCCATCGACGATGAGCACCTCCCCGAGCCAGATTCGGACCCCGGCGATGGCCAGATCCGGGACGCCGGCCCGCCCGACCGCGGCGAGGATGCGGCCCCAGTTGGGGTCGGAGGCGAAGAGCGCGGTCTTCACCAGCGGCGAGTGGGCGATGGTGTAGCCGACCTGGCGCGCCTCGGCGTGGCTCGCGGCGCCCTCCACGCGCACGGTCACGAGCTTGGTCGCGCCCTCCGCGTCGCGCACGATGGCGGTGGCCAGTTCGATGCAAACGGCGTCCAGCGCGGCCTGGAAGGCGGCGTAGTCGGGGCTCACGGCGGCGGCGATGGGGGCGTTGCCCAGGGCCCCGGTGGCGGCCAGGACGCAGGCGTCGTTGGTGGAGGTGTCGCCATCGACGGTGATGGCATTGAAGGAGCGCTCCACCGCGGCGTGCAGACAGGCGGCCAGGAAGCCGGGCTCCACCGCCGCATCGGTGGCCAGGAAGCCCAGCATGGTGGCCATGTTCGGGCAGATCATGCCGGCACCCTTGGCGATGCCGGTGAGGGTGGCGGTGCGCCCGTCGCACGCGAACCGGCGGGAGACGAGTTTGGGTACCCGGTCCGTGGTCATGATGGCGCGGGCGGCCGCCGGCCAGTGGGTCGCGTCGAGCTGGGCCAGGAGCCTGGGCAGGGCGGCGGCGATCCGCTCCACCGGCAGGTGCTCGCCGATAACGCCGGTGGAGAAGGGCAGGACGGCAGTCGCCGGATCACCGGTCAACTCGCCTAAGGCCTGACAACTGGCGGTGGCGTCCAGCAGCCCGCGCGCGCCAGTGCCGGCGTTGGCGTTGCCGGCATTGATCAGCCACCAGCGTGGGGCCCCCGTGCCCAGATGGGCGCGGGCCAGGGTGACCGGGGCGGCGCAGAAGGCGTTGCGGGTGAAGACGGCCGCGCAACTGGTGCCCGGGGCCAGTTCGACGAGCACCAGGTCGTTGCGGTCTTGGTAGCGGATCCCGGCCGCGCCAAAGGCGAGACGCACGCCGGGTACCGGATGAAAGTGCAGTGCGGGTTGCTCGGTCATGGGCAGGTCTGCGGCTAACTGAGCTTGCCGTGGCATTGCTTGAACTTCTTGCCGGAGCCGCAGGGGCAGGGCTCGTTGCGGCCGACCTTGCGGGCGTCGCGCACGAAGGGCTGCTGGCCGTCGGCCCCGGGCGCCGCGCCGTCCGGGGGCGCATCCTCCTCTTCTGCGGCACCGAAGCCCCGGAATTCCTCATGCTTGAACTCGAACTCCCGGGCCGGCAGGGGGTGCGGCGCCAACTCCGGCACGCGCTCGGCCGCCTGGACCTGGAGCTTGCACAGGGTGCCGACGACCTCCTGCTTGATGTCGTCGAGCATGGCCGAGAACATCTCGAAGGCCTCGCGCTTGTACTCCTGCTTGGGGTTCTTCTGGGCATAGCCGCGCAGGTGAATCCCCTGGCGCAGATAATCCATCGCCGCCAGGTGGTCCTTCCAATGGGTGTCCAGGGCCTGGAGCATGACCGCCTTCTCGATCTGGCGCAGGGTCGCAGCGCCGACCTGGGCGTCCTTGTCCGTATAGCCCTTGCTCAGGGTCTCGGCGATGCGCGTGCGCAGGGTCTCCTCGTGCAGGTCGTGGTCGGCCTCCAGCCAGTGGCGCACCGGCCAGTCGCCGCCGAAGGTGTCCGCCAGTGCGCGCTCCAGGCCCGGCAGGTCCCACTGTTCCTCCAGGCTCTGGGGCGGGACGCAGGCGTTGAGGGTGGCCTCCAGGATGTCGCCGCGCATGGCGGTAACGGTCTCGGAGATGTCGTTGGTATCCATCAACTCCCGGCGCTGGCCGTAGATGACCTTGCGCTGGTCATTGGCGACGTCGTCATATTCCAGGAGCTGCTTGCGGATATCGAAGTTGCGCCCCTCGACCTTGCGCTGCGCATTCTGGATTGCCTTGGTGACCCAGGGGTGCTCGATCGCCTCGCCCGGCTGCATCCCGAGCTTCTGCATCATCGAGGCCACCCGCTCGGAGGCGAAGATGCGCATCAGGTTGTCTTCCAACGACAGATAGAAGCGGCTGGAGCCCGGGTCACCCTGGCGCCCGGAGCGCCCGCGCAACTGGTTGTCGATGCGCCGCGACTCGTGGCGCTCGGTGCCGACCACGTGCAGCCCGCCGGCGGCGACCACGGCCGCGTGGCGCTCCTTCCAGGCGGCACGGATCGCCTCCTGGTCGGCATCCGGGCCGGCCTGCTCCAGTTCCGCGTCCAGGTTGCCGCCGAGCACGATGTCGGTGCCGCGGCCGGCCATGTTGGTGGCGATGGTGACGGCCCCCGGCCGCCCGGCCTGGGCGATGATGCCGGCCTCACGCTCGTGCTGCTTGGCGTTCAGCACCTCGTGGGGGACTTCGCCCTCGACCAGGAGCTTGGAGACCAGCTCCGAGGTCTCGATGGAGGCGGTGCCGACCAGCACCGGTTGGCCGCGGGTGACGCAGTCGCGAATGTCCTCGATGACCGCCTTGTATTTCTCCTCCTGGGTCAGGTACACGAGATCGCCGTTGTCCTTGCGGATCATCGGCGCATTGGTGGGGATGACCACCACCTCGAGCCCGTAGATCTGCTGGAACTCGTAGGCCTCGGTGTCCGCCGTGCCGGTCATGCCCGCGAGCTTGGGGTAGAGCCGGAACAGATTCTGGAAGGTGATGGAGGCGAGTGTCTGGTTCTCCTGCTGGATCGGCACCCGCTCCTTGGCCTCCACCGCCTGGTGCAGGCCCTCGGACCAGCGCCGGCCCGGCATGGTGCGGCCGGTGAACTCATCGACGATGATGATCTGGCCGTCGCGCACGATGTATTCCACGTTCTTCTGGAATAGGGCGTGGGCGCGCAGGGCCGCGTAGACGTGGTGCATCAGGGCGATGTTGGTGGCGTCGTAGAGGCTCTCGCCCTCCGCCAGCAGGCCCATCGCGGTCAGCATCTCCTCGACGTGCTGGTGGCCCTCCTCGCTCAGGAAGGTCTGGCGGGCCTTCTCGTCGACCGAGTAGTCACCGGGGCCGAAGTCCGGCTTGCCCTCATCGTTGGTCATCGGGGCCTGGCGGGTGAGGCGCGGGATGATGACGTCGATCTGCCGGTACAGGTCGGTGTTGCCCTCGGAGGGGCCGGAGATGATGAGCGGCGTGCGCGCCTCATCGATCAGGATCGAGTCCACCTCGTCGACGATGGCGTAGAAGGGGTCGCGCTGGCTGCGCTGCTCCGGCACGAAGGCCATGTTGTCGCGCAGATAGTCGAAGCCGAACTCGTTGTTGGTGCCGTAGGTGATGTCGGCGGCATAGGTCTCCCGGCGGCTGACCGGGCGCAGGTGGCGGTAGCCCTGATCGGCGTCCGGCGGCTCATAGGATGGATCGTACAAATAGGAGGCGGCGTCCGGACCCATGACCCCGGAGGAGTTGATCACCCCGACGGTAAGGCCCAGGGCGTGGTAGATGCGTCCCATCCAACAGGCATCGCGCCGCGCCAGGTAGTCGTTGACCGTGACCACGTGCACGCCCTTGGCGGGCAGGGCGTTGAGATAGCCGGCGAGCGTGGCGACCAGGGTCTTGCCCTCGCCGGTGCGCATCTCCGCGATCTTGCCCTGGTGCAGGACCATGCCGCCGACCATCTGGACATCGAAGTGACGCATCCCGAGCACGCGCCGCCCGGTCTCGCGCACCACCGCGAAGGCCTCGGGCAGCAGCGCGTCCAGGTCCTCCCCGGCCGCGAGCCGCCCCCGGAACTCCTGGGTCTTGGCCGTGAGCGCCGCGTCTGAGAGGGTCTGGAGGTCGGGCTCCAGGACATTGATCCGGCTGACGGATTTGAGGAGCTTCCTGACCAACCGCTCGTTGCGGCTGCCGAAGATCTTCTTGAGCAGATTGCTGACCATCGATGGAAGGAAGGGCCTTGAGGGATAATCGTTGGGATCTTACCGGATTCCCGTGCTGACCGCAGGCTCCACGCAAGAACATTTCCCTGTCCAAGATCGGAAAATCCGCTGTGGACGAGCAGGTGGCCGGCCGCGGCTTCGGCTCCATCCGCCTGGGCCAGCAGGTCAGGCAGCCCCACGGCGATGCGGTGGCAGGACCGGAAGGCGGTTGCCCGCAGGGCGATCCACCATCCTCGCCAGGTACGCCCGCACCCGCCCGCAGCGCGACCGTTGGGTGCGCCGCGCGTACCACGGCGCCGACCGAGGCCCCCGGCGGCGGCGGGGCGGTCAACCGCAGCCTGCCGGTGCGCACAGCGCACCCTACGCCAATGGTCCGAGCCAGAGCGTCTAGGTGGTACTAGGTCCCGAATCGCGCCACGCAGTGTTCGAGGCGATTGGCCGGCGTCTTCTGAATCTTGGCGAGCAGGCCGCAGGAGACCGCGCCGATGCCGAAGCGCTGCCGCAGTTCGCGCTCCAGATAGAGGGCCAGGTGGGCGGCCATCTCGGCGTCGGCCTGGGCGCGGTGGTAACGGCCGCTGACCGGCAGGTTGGCGAAGTCCACCAGGGTGCCGAGCTTGTGGTTGGGGGCCTGCGGCAGGAGGCGCCGGGCCAGGAGCAGGGTGCAGATGAAGGCCTGGCGGCGGGTGCGCCCGATGCGCGCCAGCTCGGCGTCCCAAAACTTGCTGTCGAAGGAGGCGTTGTGGGCCACCAGCGGATGGTCGCCGACAAAGTCGGCAACCTCGGCCATGACCTGCCGGGCGGGCGGCGCCTGGCGGACCATCGCGGTGGTGATGCCGGTGAAGCCGGTGATGAATCCGGGTACCGCCACCCCGGCGTTCATCAAGCTCTGGTACTGTCCGACGATCCGGCCGTCGCGGACCAGGACCGCGGCAATCTCGGTGGCGCGATCACCGTTGTCCGGCGACAGGCCGGTGGTCTCGAAGTCGATGACGGCGATGGTTTCCAGTTCGTTTCTCCGGGATCGGCGCGTGTCGGCGCGGGTGCGGGGTCGCCCAAGGGACGGATAGCCGACGATGGTCACATCTTTTTTAGGTAAATGATAACACACTATGGCGTGCGCTCCGACTTTGCGCGCCAGCTGGCGCGCAAAGCCGGCGCTTGGACGGGCCAGGGCTTAGACCCTGGACTCCAGGCGTTGAATGGCGCAGTGCGGGGGGGCCGACGCGGCGCGCGCGGCGCCTGGGGATCGGCGCGCCGCGGGGTCCGGCTCCCTGGCGCTCGCGTGGTCACCGTCGATCCGATTAAATGACCGTTTGTCGGTTTCTGTGCGCCTGTTAACATCGCGGCCAACACCGATCCCAATGGGCAAGCCATCTGAGCGGCCCAGTTTCCAGGACCTGGCGGCCGGTCGTAAGGAGTATCTGCCCTGGCTCTTTGTACCGGATTCCTACGCGATGTCCTGCCGCTGCCTCGATCGTCCGCCCGTGCCGGCCCCCGGCCGGTCCCGCTTGCCTCGGGCTGGCGCATCCACCATGGATGCGGTGTTGTGAGGCTGGGCCCGGACGCCGGCTGCACCGGATGGGCGCCGGTCCTGTGGGTCCTGTGCCTGCTGTCGGTCGCGGTGTTCGCCGAGTTGGTCTTCCTGGCCTGGGTCGGGATCCCGGAGCGCGCGCTGGCGGCCCAGTCACGCGTGGCCGAGCAGGTGCTGCGGCGGCAGGCCGCTGCGCTGGAGGGGCTGGCGGCCGATCGGCCGGGCCTGGTGCGGGCGGTGTTGGATCTGGAGACGGTGCTGCCCGAGTTGCGGCTCCTGGCCCTGGAGGACCCGGACGGGCGGGTGGTGACGGCGGTGGGTCCGGCGGCCGACGCGGCCCCGGCCGCCGGGCGGGACGCCGGGCACCGCTACCCCGCCGGCTCCGACGCGGCCGCCGACGGGGCGCCCCCGGACCCGCGTCCGTTCCTGCGACCGGACCCCCGGGCCGGGCTGTTGCAGGCGTCCTTGGTCCTGCCGGCGCCCGCGTCCGGCGGTCCGGCCGGGGCGCCCGCCGGGCGGCTCTATCTGGAGCTCGATCTGCGCGCCGCGCAGCGGGCGGATTGGGTACAGCGTCTCGCGCCGGCCGGCTGGCTGCCCTGGGTGTGCGGGGGGGGTGTGGCCCTGACCCTGGCGCTCGTATCGGTCCCGGTCCGTCGTCGGCAGCACCGGGCGCGGGCGCAGGCCGACGCCGCCGGCCTGGCGGCGGCGCACCCGGACCACCCGGCGCTGGCCGAGCGGCGCAGCGAGCTGACGGATCTGGCCGGGCTGGTAGACCAATTGGGTCAGCACTGCGCCATGCAGGAGCTCGCCCGGCAGGATGCGGAGGTGCGCTGGAACGCGGCCCTGTCGGTCGCCGGCGAGGGCTTCTGGGACTGGGACCTGAGCACCGACCGGGTCTTCTATTCGCCGCGCTGGAAGGAACTGCTGGGCGAGCCGCAGGAGGCGATCGGTGACGCCCTCGAGGAATGGACCGCGCGCGTGCACCCGGACGACCTGGACACCTGTCGGGACGCCTTCGTCCGCCACCAGTCCGGTGTGGCGCCGGGCTTCGACTGTGAGTTCCGGCTGCGCGACCGGGACGAGGCCTGGCGCTGGTTCCTGTGCCGCGGTCGGATTACGCAGCGCGATCCCGAGGGGCGCGGGCTGCGCATCGTCGGGACCCTGGCCGACATCACCGAGCGCCGCCAGGCCGAGCACGCACTGAGCTATCTGGTCGGGCTGGAGACCATGCTGGAGGAGACCTCCCGCGCCCTGCTGGCGTCCCAGCCGGAGGCGGTGGACCAGGTGTTGGAGCGGGTCCTGGGGGCCTTGGCGCGACGCCTGGACGTGGAGCGCGCCTGTATCTACTCCCTAAGCGCGGACGGTCAGGGACTGAGCGCCACCCACGAGTGGTGCGCGGTGGACATCCCGGAACGGCGGCTCGGCACTGAACCGGTGCCGGTGGCGGGACTCCCGCGCCTGATGGAGGCCCTGCGTCATGGGGAGGACGTGCGCATTGACGACCTGGAGCACCTGCCGGGGGCCTGGGTGCGGGACCGTCGGGTCCTGGCGGCCCAGGGGGTGCGCGCCACCGTGGCGGTGCCGCTGTACGTCGGCGCCGGGCTTGCGGGCTGCGTGGTGGCGGAGATGCAGCGCGCACCGCGCGCCTGGCGCAAGGGGGAGGTGCGCGTCCTGCGCCTGTTGGGGGACCTGATCGGCGCCGCGTTGGAGCGGTGCCGGTTTGCCCAGGCGCTGATGGAGAGTCGGCAACGCATCGAACAGGCGGCGCTCTTCGACCCCCTGACCGGGCTGCCCAACCGCGTCCTGCTGGCCGAGCGCATGCGCACCGCCATGGGAGCGGCGGTGGCGGGGGGCACGGAGCTGGCCGTGTGCTCGCTCGACCTGGACGGCTTCAAGTCGCTCAACGAGGCCCATGGCCAGGAGGTCGGTGACCTGGTGCTGCGCGCCGTCGCCGCCCGACTGCGCGAGCAGGTACGCGCGAGCGACAGCGTGGCACGCCTGGGCGGGGACGAGTTCATCCTGCTGCTGGGCGGCTTCGAGAGTCCGCTTGCGTGCGCCAAGGTGCTCGATCCCCTGATCGCGGCCCTGGGCGAGCCCTACCGGATCGCGGGTCAGGACCTGCTGGTGACGGCCAGCGCCGGCGTCACCCTGTATCCGCGCGACCCCGCCGACGCCGACACCCTGCTGCGCCACGCCGACCACGCCATGTACCGGGCCAAGCAGCGCGGGCGCAACTGCTATCTCTTCTTCAACCCCAGCCGCGACCAGCGTGCCCGCGCCCGCCACTCCCAATTGGAGCGGATCGGCGCCGCCATCGACGACAACGAGCTGGTGCTCTATTACCAGCCCAAGGTGGATATGCGCCGCAGCCGGGTGATCGGGGCCGAGGGCCTGGTGCGCTGGCAGCACCCGCAGCGGGGCCTGCTGCCGCCGGGGGCCTTCATCCCGCTGCTCGACGGCACTGCGGTGCAACAGCGCCTGGACTGGTGGGTGCTGGAGCAAGGGCTGCGCCAGCTCACGGCCTGGCGGGAGGCCGGGCTGGACTTGGCGCTCAGCCTCAACATCTCCGCCCGCTCGGTGCAGCACGAGTCCTTCGTCTGCGACTTAGGCGAGCGCCTGGCGCGCCACCCGCGGCTCGCGCCGGACGCGCTGTCGCTGGAGATCCTGGAGTCCGAGGCCCTGGTCGACCTGGACGCGGTGGCCAACGTCATCCAGCACTGCGCTGGGCTTGGGGTACGCTTCGCGCTGGACGACTTCGGTACCGGCTATTCCTCCCTGACCTATTTCCGTCGCCTGCCTGCCCAGGTCCTCAAGATCGACCAGACCTTCGTGCGCGACATGCTGCGCTCCCCGGACGACCGCAACATCGTCGAAGGGGTGGTGGGGCTGGCCCGGGTCTTCCGGCGCGAGGTGATCGCCGAAGGGGTGGAGTCCGCCGCCCACGGCCTGATGCTGCTGCGCATGGGCTGCGATCAGGCCCAAGGCTACGGGGTGGCGGAACCCATGCCGGCCGCCCTGTTGCCGCAATGGGTGGCGGACTACCGCTTCCCGCCGCTGTGGGGCCTGAACCCCGACTTCGACTGGTCCGGGGCGACCCTGGATCTGCTGAGCACCGAGTGCGAGTACCGGGATTGGGTGGCCCTGGTGATCCGCGCGGTCGGCGCCGGGGCCAAGACCAGGCCGGCGACCCTGGCTGCCACCGGCGGCGCCTTCGCCCACTGGTTCGCGGGGGAGGGGCGCCGCCTCTACGGCGACCTGGACGCCTTCCAGCGGCTGGAGTCCCTGCATCAGGCGGTCTATGACCTGGGTACTGGGCTCTGGGGCGCCCACGATCGGGGGCAGCCCACCGCGGTTTGGGTTGGGGACTTGATCGCCGCCCGCGACCGCTGCATCGTCGGTCTGCAGGCGCTGCAGGAGGGGGTGCTGCGCGAGGCGCCGACGGTTGGTGCCGGGCCGTCAGGCTGAAGCCGGGGCGGTCAGGTCGGACCTGTCGGATGGAGGAACAATCGACCCTGAACGCACACGTTTTCGGGCGTCGATCAAGATTCCGGCCGCTTGGGCTCGCCGGGTGCGTAGTCAGGCCATCTTGGCCTGACACCGTCAGGGCTGGAAGCCCTGACTACGCACGCCACTGGCCGGGATTATGATCAAGGCCCGTTTTCGGCCGCGAGCCTGACGTCAGGCTGAGGTATACACCAGCCGGCCACGCCGGTGGGCCAATGACTCTGATCGGCCAGGACCGGACCGTCGATGCCCAATTTAAAAGCCCAATTTGAAAGCAAGCCGTAGTATTCTTCGCGTGTTGGCCCATTCCCAAGATTTTGACGCCGGAACGCTACCCAGGGATGATCCCAGGGTCGCCGCCCGCCCGCAACGCTGACGGCAAGAAGCCACGTCCGCGCCGCCGGGCCAGCGACAACAGGATGCCTTCAGCAAGGTACGCGCCCGATGCCTTGAGGGTCGCGGGGTACCCCGTCAATTGAACCAGTCGCCGGTCGCGCTCTGGTCGGAAAAAATCATGTCTGGCTCAAGAATGCCGTCATTGTGGATACTGGTATCGCTGCTGCCGCTGCTCGGCGGTTGTGCCACCCGACCGATCAATCCGCCGCTCACCCAGGCCGACCCGAGCGTCGGCTACCGCTTTGAAACCCGTCAAGCGCGGGACCGGAACAAAGAGAATCTGGTTATCCTCGCCTTTTCGGGAGGAGGCACGCGCGCCGCCGCCTTTTCTTACGGCGTCCTGGAGTTCTTGCGGCGTACTGAGGTGGTTGGACCCCAGGGTAACAAGGTCCGCCTGCTTGACGCGGTGGATGTCATCACCGGCGTGTCGGGCGGTAGCTTCACGGCGCTCGCCTATGGTCTCTACGGTGACACGCTGTTCGACAACTACGAGCAACGCTTCCTCAAGCACGATGTGCAGGGCGAGATCATCGCACGCACGCTGCGTCCGTCCAATTGGGGCAAGCTGGGGTCGACCGGCTGGGGCCGTTCCGAATTGGCGGCCGGTCTCTACGATGAAATTCTGTTCAACGGTGCCACATTCGGCGATCTCGACCGCGGTCAGGGCCCATTGATTCTCGCGTCTGCGACCGACATTTCGACCGGCTCCCGTTTCGTCTTCAGCCAGCGCGTATTCGACGTCGTCTGCTCGGATCTGAATGCAGTCCGGCTCTCCCGCGCCGCTGCCGCCTCGTCGGCGGTGCCCGTGGTGCTCTCGCCGGTCACGCTCAACAATTATGGCGGTACCTGCAAAACGATCACGCCCGATTGGGTGAAACCCTTCCTCGATTCCGACAACCCGCCGCGGCCGGCCGCCCGCGCGATACGCTCACTCAAGGCCGAGCAAGGCTTTCGCGACAGCGCGCAGCGGCCCTACCTTCATCTGGTTGACGGCGGCGTATCGGACAATGTCGGCATGCGCTCGGTGCTCGATGCGTTGGAGGTGCTCGAGGCGTTGCACGACGCCGGTCAACCATCGCCGGTCGACAGCGCGCGCCGGATCATCGTGATCATCGTCAATTCGCTGTCGTCGCCCCCGACCAACTGGGACAAGTCCGAAAGCCCGCCCGGCACCCTGGACGTGCTGCTCAAGGCGGCCGGCGCGCCGATCGACGCCTTTTCCTACGAGGCAGTGGAACTCCTGCGGGATACCGCAGCGCGTTGGAAGAACCTGCGCCGGATCCGCAACTCGGCCGCCTATGCGGCCAACCAGGACCCGGCGGTCGCCGCCGCGTTGCGTGTTCCCGATGCCGAGGTCTACGCCATCGATGTATCGTTCCCGATGCTGAAGGACAAGGCGGAATTCGCCTACCTGAATCAGCAGCCGACGTCGTTCGTGCTGCCCGCCGAGGCCGTCGATCGCCTGCGCGCAGCGGCGGGAACCATTCTCATGGACTCGCCCGAATTCAAACGATTGCTCAAGGATGTCGGCGCCAGAGTCGTGCCGGCACCACCGTTGGTGCACGCCGCTGAACCGTTGTAGCGGCCTGCACTCGCGGTTGTTTGCGCTTATGCGCTCGGCCTTGCTGACCAGCGCCGTCTGAACAGCAAACATTGGTAACCACCGAGACTACCTCGCGGGGGCCTTGATCATAATCCCGGCCAGCGGCGTGCGTAGTCAGGGCTTCCAGCCCTGACGGTGTCAGGCCAAGATGGCCTGACTACGCACCCGGCGAGCCCAAGCGGCCGGAATCTTGATCAAGGCCCTCGCGGGGTTCCGGAACGGGCATGAGAAGCCGCGCTGGCGGTCGGGCTCGCGGCCAGCCTGCCGGGCCATCCGCGCCTCGCCGGGCTCACCGCGCCGGCCGCGCTTGCGGGGGGAGTAGACGTACTCTGGTTCTATGTGGCGGTAGAGGTCGCGACCTCGGCCATCGCCTTCGCCCTGCGCCTGTGGCCGCTGCGGCTGCTCAATATGGTGTGCGACCACCGCAAGTGGCTACTGCTGCGCACCCAGCGGTTGCTACTGGCTTATTCAATAGTCGTCATTTGCGCCTTTAATTGTTCCCCGTGAACCGGTTCCCCAACAATCCGGCAGGCGCGGGCCGCTGCGGGAGGCGTCGCCCCTCGGGACCTATTTGCGTTTATTTGCGTTCATTTGCGGACAACATCCGGGACCTCAGCCATGAGCTTCAAGACTGCCGACCTCTACGACCAGTTCGAGACCCAGGTGCGGGTCTGTGACCCGCTGTTTCGGGACTACGGCGGACGCCGCGCCTTCTGGGGCGCGGTGGTCACCGTCAAGTGCTTCGAGGACAACACCCAGATCAAAGCGGCGCTGGCGGAGCCGGGGGCCGGGCGCGTGCTGGTGGCGGACGCCGGCGGTTCGCTGCGCTGCGCCATGTTGGGCGACCTGATCGCCGCCAGCGCCCTGGCGCAGGGCTGGGCCGGCGTGATCCTTTACGGCTGCGTGCGCGATACCCAGGAACTCGCCGGGATGGATCTCGGCGTCAAGGCGCTCGCCGCCAACCCGCGCAAGAGCCAGCGCCGCGGGGAGGGTCAGCGCGGCCTGCCGGTCACCTTCGCCGGGGTCTGTTTCGCCCCCGAAGACTGGGTCTATGCGGACGAGGACGGCATCCTGGTCGCCGCCACGCGACTCTACCCGGCAGATTGAGGGGCACCCATGGCCTGGACCGAGGCAAAGCAGATCGCGGAGACCATCCTCAATGGTTTCGATGTCCATTACCGACTCTTTCGGGAGATCACCGGCGGGGCGCGGGCGCGCTTCGAGGCCGCGGACTGGCACGGGGTCCAGGCCGCCGCACGCGAGCGCATCGACTTCTACGACCGGCGGGTGGCCGAGACGCTCGCCATGCTGCGCCGCGAATTCAAGCTCAATGACCGCGACGAGCGCCTGTGGCGCCGGGTCAAGGTGGAATACCTGCGGATGCTGCCGCAGCACCGCCAACCCGAGTTGGCGGAGACCTTCTACAACTCGGTCTTCTGCCGCCTCTTCGATCGCCGCTATTATAACAGCGCCAATATCTTCGTCTGGCCGCTGATCTCCACCGAACACCTGGAGGCGGACAATCCCATCTACCGTCCCTATTACCCGGCGCGCGACGGCTTCGTGCGGGTCTTCTCGCGGATCCTGAACCGGCTCGGGTTCAGCCTCCCCTTTCGCAACCGGCGCCGCGACATCCGCAACCTGATGCAGGCGGTCCACGACCGCTTTCCGCCCAATCGCGCCCTGGCGCAGAACTTCCAATTGGCGGTCCTGTCCGAGCCCTTCTATCGCAACAAGGGTGCTTACATCATCGGCAAGGTCATCAATGGGGCGGACCAGACCCCCTTTGCCGTCCCCATCCTCAATGACGAGCAGGGCGGGCTCTATATCGATGCCCTGCTGGCCGGCGAGGATGAGATGTCCGACGTCTTCAGCTTCTCGCGCGCCTATTTCATGGTGGACACCGAGGTCCCGGCCGCGGTGGTGGACTTCCTGCGGCCGCTGATGCGGCGCAAGACCAAGGCCGAGCTCTATACCTCCATCGGCTTCCACAAGTTCGGTAAGGCCGAATTCTACCGTGACTTCCTGAAGCACCTGCGCTATTCGGCGGACGAGTTCCAGGTCGCGCCCGGCATCCGCGGCATGGTCATGTGCGTCTTCACCCTGCCGTCCTTCCCCTTCGTCTTCAAGATCATCAAGGACCGCTTCCCACCGCCCAAGGAGATGACCCAGGCCAAGGTCAAGGAGAAATACGTGCTAGTCAAGATGCACGACCGGGTAGGGCGCATGGCCGACTCCTGGGAGTATTCCCACGTCGCCTTCCCGCTGGAGCGCTTCTCGCCGGAACTGCGCGAGCAGTTGGAGACCGAATGTGCCGACAGCGTGGAACTGGACGGCAGGCAGCTCATCATCAAGCACCTCTATATCGAGCGGCGCATGACCCCGCTCAACCTCTATCTTCATACCGCGGACGAGGACGAGATCCTCCACGCCGTGCGCGAATACGGCGACGCCATCAAGCACCTGGCCGCGGCCAATATCTTTCCCGGCGATTTTCTCTACAAGAACTTCGGCGTCACCCGCCAGGGCCGGGTCGTCTTCTACGACTACGACGAGATCTGCTATCTCACCGAGTGCAACTTCCGCGAGATCCCGGAGCCGCCCTACCCGGAGATGGAGATGTCCGAAGAGCCCTGGTACACCCCGGCGCCGGAGGACGTCTTTCCCGAGGAGTTCGCCACCTTCCTGCTCACCGACCCGCGCATCCGCAAGATCTTCCTGACCCTGCACCGCGACCTGCTCGACCCCAAATGGTGGCGCGCCCGCCAGGCCGTGATCCGCTCGGGGCGTCTGGACGACATCTTCCCCTACCCGGCCGAGCGGCGCTTCCGGCGGGAGCGCAAGCCGCGCCCGAGCGCCTGAGGCCCTTGAGCGTCGGTCCGACCGCCACGAGACAGGAGGTGAAGGTCTTACCGTGACAGTCGCGCAGCGACGCTGTGGGAGCGGCTTTAGCCGCGACGAGACCTCGCGGGTGGTCCGAGCGTCGCAGGTGACCGCGGCCGTGGATCGCGGCTAGAGCCGCTCCCACCGAGGGCCTTGATGGTCCGGCGCAAGCCGCGAGCCCGGGTGTAGGACGCCTGGACGGAGGCTGTCACGATAATCAAGGCGGATCGGCCGTGCGGCCGCGAAATTGATTTCCTGCGGACCACCTTGCCGGCCAAGGCGTTGCAGCGGTCAACTCAACCGGTGAGATAACCAGTGCCGGCCGGGTGTTGCGAATCTCGGTACCGACGGTGGAGTCTAGCGTTACCCAGTAGACTTCACCACGCTTTACCATTCCCACTCTTCCTGTTCCTCGGATATGAAATGGAGCGAAGCTTGGGAGTGGACAAGCGGCTGAGGGAGCCAGATCCGCAATGCATGGGTTGCCAACGGTAAGGCCCTCGAATTCTGGAGTGCGATTGCATGGGGAGGGTCCGGATGGAGATTGCCCATCCTGAGGCATCAATTTTTTTTTCATTATTTCTGGTCGCCTTAATCGGATGTCGCCCGAGTGGCGGTCGGTCCGGCCGTGCTCCGCGGCTCGGCGCTGAGCCCGCAGGATCCTTTCTGCGGATCAAGAAACCCGCCGTAAGGGGAGTCGCTGGGACCAGCCACATCCGTTGCGGTTGCTCGACGAGCGGCAGCCGCCGTTGAGAGACTCCAGGTGCCGCCTTGTCAAACCCTAGCGTGCCATGGAATCCGGCGCCGGCGCAAGTGGCCGACGGGTGGTTTCCCAATCAGACCGATGAGGTTGCGGCCCGGTCCCCGGTCTGCCCTGCCCAGCAGGCTGCGGTCGGTATCGGTATCCGGTCCGCAGCGCTTGATTTCGGCTTGCTGCTGGAATGACGGACTGTTCGGCAACTCGCTGAACGTCAGTCATCGAACCCATTGTCGCGTGCCACCCCCTTATACCACCAGGCCGAGGCCTTGGGCCGTCGCTCCAGGGTGTCGCGATCGACATGCAGGAAGCCGTAGCGCTTTTTATACCCATTGGCCCAGGAGAAGTTGTCCATCAGCGACCACATATAATAGCCGCGTACATTGGCGCCGTCGGCGATGGCGCGGTGTACGACCTTGAGGTGATCGCGGACGAAGGCGATGCGCGCGCTGTCATCGATGCGGCCGGCGGCGTCCGGTTCCTCCGACAGGCCGATGCCGTTCTCGGTGATGTCGATGGGGATGCCGGGGCGGTAGTGCTGCGCGCGCATCAGCAGGTCATAGAGCGCGGCGGGGGCGATCTCCCAATCCCAATCGGTGAAGCGGCCCTGGGGGTTGCGCACGAAGCGGAACAGGCCAGCGATGGAGAAGGCGCCCTGGTCGGCGCGCTCGCCGCTGGTGTTCATGGCGAAGGCGGTGGTGGGGGCGTCCGCGCTCGCGTAGTGGGGGTAATAATAATTGACGCCGATGAAGTCGAGCGTGTCCTCCTGGAAGGCGAGCAGGTCGTCAGCACTGCATTGCGGCAGCAGACCTTGGATGCGATAGAGGTTCAGGACGTCCTGGGGATAGCGCCCGAGCAGTGCCGGGTCGATGAACCAGCGGTTGAGAATGCCGTCCGCCAGGCGGGCGGCGGTGCGGTCGGCCGCCGTGTCGGTCGCCGGGTAGACGGTGCTCATGTTCAGGACCAACCCGATCTCCCCGCCGGTGTTGAGCCCGTGAAAGACCTGTACGGCCCGGGCGTGGGCGACCAGCAGGTGATGGGCGACCTGGATGGCGGCACGGTAGTCGCGGCGCCCGGGCGGGTGCAGTCCGGTCACATAGCCGTTGAGCGTCGACCAGCCGGGTTCGTTGAGGGTTGCCCAGCGCTTGACGCGGTCGCCGTAGAGGCGGAAGCAGCGTTCGGCGTAGGTCAGGTAGGCGGCGATGGTGGCCGGGTTCTCCCAACCGCCGTGCTCGCCCAGGGCGGCGGGCAGGTCCCAGTGATAGAGGGTGACGTTGGGCGCGATCCCGGCCGCGAGCAGGGCGTCGATCAGCCGGTCATAGAAGGCGGCGCCGGCCGGGTTGAAGCGGTCGTCGCCGGCCGGGAAGAGCCGCGGCCAGGCGATGGAAAAGCGGTAGCCGGTGTGGCCCAGGGTGCGGATCCAGTCCAGGTCGGCGCGCCAGCGGTGATAGTGATCGCAGGCGATCACTGGCGTCGCGCCGCCGTGGATGCGCTCCGGGTACCGGGCGCAGAACTGGTCCCAGACGGATGGGCCGCGCCCGTGGGCCGCGACTGCCCCCTCGATCTGCGCGGCGGCAGTGGCGCTGCCCCAGATGAAGCCGGTGGGAAACTGGTAGTGCATGGTGCCTCCGGTGGTGGCCGTGCCGGCGCCGCCAATGGTGCCGCTGATCCTGGAATCGGCAATTGCTCACGCAAAGACGCCAAGAACGCAAAGAAGAACAGAATTTTGCAGGCGCTGATCCCGTCACCCGGCAGGTGAGCCGTGTATCACATTGAAAAACTTTGCGTCTTTGCGTCTTTGCGTGAAACCAACTCTTTTCAGGCTGATGGCTCGCCCGCGGGTGCGGACCGCCGCGCCGGCCGCTCGTCCGGGCGGGCGCAACGGGTCGCAGCGCCGCCCGATTCGAGCGTGTAGCATGGTACGCGAGCGGGCGCGCGACCGGGCGCCCCGCGGGCCCTGACCCAAGACTGAAGATAGCGCATGATCGAGACCCTTACGCTGGCGGACCTCTGCGGGTCCACGAGTCCCCTCGGCCTGGACCCTGAAGCCCCGGTGTCCCAGGCCGTCGCGCTCATGGGGGAGCGGCGGGTGAGTTCGGTGGTGCTGGTGACGGACGGCCGCCCGGTGGGGATCTTCACCGAGCGCGATGCCCTGGGCCTGATCGCCCGCGGCGGTTATGCGCCGACGACCCGGCTGCGCGAGCTGATGTCCCCTGATCCAGTGACCGCGGCGCCGCACCTGGGTTTCGTGGACGGCTATGCCCTGATGGCCGGGCACGGCTTCCGGCACCTGGTGCTGGTGGACGCGCAGGGCCGGCTGTGCGGCGTACTCTCGGAGACGGACTTCGCCCAGGCCCTGGGCGCCGAGGACCTGCTGGGACCCCGCACGGTGGCGGACCTGATGACCCGCGACCCCGCCACCCTGTCCCCACAGGATTCGGCGGCCGCGGCCCTGGACCTCATGGCCTTGCGCAGCATCAGCTCGGTGGTGATCGTCGAGCAGGGGCGCGCCGTGGGGATCCTGAGCGAGCGCGACGCGATCCGCCTGGCGGGGGCGAACCTGGACCTGCGCGCCACGCCCCTGGTTGACCTGATGTCGCGTCCCTTGCACCGGATCGCGCCGCAGTGCCCGGCCCATGAGGCGAGCCCGCGGATGCAGGCGCTCGGGGTCAGGCGCCTGGTGGTGGAGGATGAGTCCGGGCGCCTGGTCGGCATCCTCACCCGGCGCGACCTGGTCAAGGAGATCCAGGAGGTCTATCTGCGCCTGTTGCGGCGGGTGGTCTCCGACCAGGGCCAGGCGCTCAGCGAGGCACGGCGCCAGTTGAGCGAGCAGTCCGTCCTGCGCTCGCTCCTGGAGCGCTGCGAGCACCTGGGCCTGGTCGCCGCGGACGCGGATCAGACCATCCGCTTCATCAGCGACGCGGCCCTGGCGGCGCTGGATCTCAGCGCCGCCGCGGCCCGGGGGCTGCCGCTCGCCGGGCTGCTCGCGGCGGCGGGGCTGGCGGTCGAGGACTACGCCGGGCAGTTGCGGGCCCTGGAGGGGGCGCAACGCCTGACGCTGGATCTGAGCCGGGCGGCGGGGGCGCAATGGCGCTGGCTGCGCCTGGTCACCTCCGCCATCGGCGGTGAGTCCGGGGAGCGCGAGGGTTATCTGGTCACCATCCAGGACCTCACGGCGGAGCGGGCGGACGCGCAGCGCCTGCGTGCGATCGTCGATGGGTCCGCGGCCGGGATCGGACTGGGCGACATGCAGGGGCGTCTGGTCCTGGCCAACCCCGCCCTGATCGCCATGCTGGGCTACCAGGAACACCCGCGGGAGCTGATCGGACTTCACTTTAGCGCCTTCACCGACCCGCGGGACCTGGACCCGGAACCCGTGGACCCGGAACGGGCGCAGTTCGATCGGCTCCTCGCCGGCGAGGTGGCGAGCTACCGGGTGGAGAAGCGCTTGCGGCGTCGCGACGGGCACCTCGTGCGGGCGGACCTGAGCGTCTCGGCGATCCGCGATGCCGTCGGCCGCATGACGGCGCCCCTGGTCATCGTCAATGATATCAGCGCCCTGCGCCTTGCCCAGGAGCGCCTGCTGGAGGCCCAGGCACTCACCCACCTGGGAAGTTGGGAGTTCGACCCCGCGGCCGACCGGCTCAGTTGGTCCGCCGAGGTCTATCGTATCTTCGGTCTGCCGCAGGGGGCGCAGCTCACGCTCGCGGACTTCGTGGCGCGGATCCATCCGGCGGACCGGGAGCGGGTGGCGGCAGCCTATCGCCGCTCGGTGGCGACGGCACAGACCTATGATGCCGAGCACCGCATCCAGCGGCCCGACGGGGCCGAGCGCTGGGTGCGCGAGCGCGGCGTACACACCACGGACGGCAGCGGGCGGGTGGTCCGCACCCTGGGGACCGTCCACGACATCACCGAGGAGCGGGCCGCCGCGCACCAGAGCCGACTCATCACCACCCTGTTCGAGAACACCAGTGAAGGTCTCCTGATCAGCGATGCGGACAACCGCATCGTCGCCGTGAATCCGGCCTTCACCGCCATCACCGGCTACGACGCCGGGGAGGCCGTGGGACAGAACCCGCGCCTGCTCAGTTCCGGACGCCACGACGCCGCCTTTTTCCGCGCCATGTGGGAGCAATTGGGGCTCACCGGCACCTGGGGCGGGGAGATCTGGGACCGACGCCGCAACGGGGAGGTCTTCCCGGTGTGGCTCAACATCAACCAGGTGCGCGGGCCGGACGGCCGGGTCCTGCAACACCTGGCGATCTTCAGCGACCAGAGCGCCGCCCACCGCTCCGCCGCGACGATCGATTATTTGAGCTACCACGACCCGCTCACCGGGCTACCCAACCTCGCGTCGCTGCGCGAGCGGCTCACCACGGTCCTGGAGCAGGCCGGCGGCGAGCGGCGCCGACTTGCCCTGCTGGTGCTGGATCTCGATCGCTTCCAGGATGTGGTCGCCAGCCACGGCCACTTGGCCGGGGACGAGGCACTCAAGGCGATCGGGGCGCGGCTCCTGGCCGCCGCTGCGCCCACCGACATCTTGGCGCGCCTGGCGGGCGACAGCTTCGTCATCGCCCACCCGATCGGGGCGGCGCCGGACGCGGCCCTGCAGGCCGCCCAGGCGGTGCAGCAGGTGCTGTGCCGCCCCCTGGATCTGGCCGCGCTGCCGGGCCTGACGGTCACCGCGAGCCTCGGGGTCGCGGTCTATCCCGAAGACGGGACCGGCGTCACCAGCCTGTTGCGCAACGCCGAGTCGGCCCTGAAGCGGGCCAAGGAGGCGGGACGCAACGGCATCGCCTTCTACCGCCCGGAGATGACCGCCGCCGCGCGCCGCCGCGTCCAGGTGGCGAGTGAGTTGCGCCAGGCCTTGGCCGCAGGCGAATTCCGCCTGCTCTATCAGCCCATCGTCGCAGTGGCGAGCGGCGCCGTAGTCGCCGCGGAGGCCCTGATCCGCTGGCAACACCCGCGCGATGGGCTGCTGCTGCCCCGGGACTTCATCGACGCGGTGGAGCACAGCGACCTGGTCCACCCGGTGGGGCGCTGGGTGCTCGAACAGGCGGTGGCGCAGGCGCGCAACTGGCTGGCCGTGGCGCGGGTGCGGGTCTGCATCAATGTGTCAGGCCCCCAGATCGACGCCGGCGGTCTGGCGCTGGACCTCAAGGAGGTCCTGGAGCGGACCGGGCTGGAACCGGGCCTCCTGGAGATCGAGGTCCTGGAGCGCATCCTGCTGCGCGACCCGGGCCAGGCCCTGGCGGAACTCAACCGGGTGCGCGACCTGGGGGTCGCCATCGCCCTGGACGACTTCGGTACCGGCTATTCCAGCCTGAGCTATCTCAAGCGCCTGCCGATCGATTATCTCAAGATCGACCGCAGCTTCATCCACCAGCTGGTCAGCGACCCCGGTGACGCGGCCATCGTGCGCTCCACCATCGGCCTGGCCCACCATCTGGGCATCCAGGTCATCGCCGAGGGGGTGGAGACCGCGGAGCAACGCGACTACCTGGCCGGCGCCGGCTGCGACCTGATCCAGGGCTTCCTGCTGAGCCGCCCGGTAGCGGCGCAGGCGATCACGGACTGCCTGGCAAACGGCTACCCCCTGGCCCGGCCCGCGGCGGACTGCGCCGCCGGCCGGCGCATTCCCGGCGGTGATTGACCCTAAGTAGAGTATACAGCCGGAAATAAACGCCAATGAAAGAGGCGCTTAGGCTTGACCCTATCTGTTTTTGACATCCCGGCACATGAAAGGGCCGCCGTAGGGGCGGGTTTGAAACCCGCCCCTACGTGGTTACATCGCGGCTGGACCTGCCCATCACGGATAAGCCCGACCTGACTCTTACGATAAACTGCTCTTTCCAGGGTGAAGGATCCACCCGGCGATCAGGCTACAGAGCCTCTCCTTTTGTCTTTCTTTTCTTTCTTTGCGCCTTTGCGCCTTTGCGTGAGACATTCCTGATCTGGGTTGGCTGCTGGCGCGCGCCCGTCAGCCCTCTTGCGGCGCGTCTGGGCGCGCGTACCAGCGCGGCGGTGCGACCAGCCACAGATAGCCGGCGCCCGCCAGCAGCCCGCACAGGGCCATACCGAACAGCAGGGGCCGCGCCGTGCCCTCGTGGGCCAGGCTGACCAGAGAGCCGACGACGGCCCCGGCCCCGAAGCGTGCCGCCCCCGAGAAGGCGGAGGCGGTCCCCGCCATGGGCGCGAAATGGATCATGTAGCCCGCCATGGCGTTGCCCAGCACCATCCCGGCCACCCCTAGATACAGCAGGGTGGCGACCACGATCGCCCACAGGGGCGGGGTGCCCCAGGCCGCGAGTCCCAAGAGAAGGAGTGCCGCGGCCACCTGGACCCCCAAGCCCAGGCGCAAGAGGTGCTCGGCCCCCAGGCGCGTGACGAGCCGCGCGTTGAGCAGGGTGGTCACCATGGCCGCGGCCACATTGATGCCGAACAGCACCCCGAACCAGGCCGTGGGCACCCCGTGCAGCACGATATAGACGAAGGGCGCGGTGACGATATAGGTCATCATGCCGGCGAAGGAGAAGGCCCCGGTGAGCAGATAGCCCATGCCGGTGCGATGGCGCAGCAGTTGCAGATAGTTGCGCAGGACCCGCCCCAGGTCCGCCGGGTGGCGCCGTGCCGGGGCCAAGGTCTCCGGGAGCAGCCGCAGAAAGAGCCCGATCGCCAGGAGACCGATCCCATAGAGGGCGATGAAGACCCAGTGCCAGCCCACCTGCGCCACGATCAGCCCGCCGATGGAGGGCGCGAGCAAGGGCGCGAGCGACATCACCAGCATCACCAGGCTGAGCACCCGGGCACACTCGTCCTTCTCACAGAGGTCCCGCACCAGGGCCGGCACCGTGACCGCAACGGCCGCCCCGCCCAGGGCCTGGACCACCCGCGCCGCGATCAGGGTCTCCATGGTCCCCGCCAGGGCGCAGCCCAGGCTACCCAGGCAGAACAGCGCCAGGCCACCGCCGATGGTCGCACGCCGCCCGTGCGCATCCGACAGCGGACCCAGAAACAACTGCGCCAGGGCAAAGACCCCGAGGTAAATCGTCACGGTGAGCTGGGCCAGATCGATGCTCGAGCCCAGATCGAGCGCGATCGTCGGCAAGCTCGGCAGATACATATCGATGGCGAAGGGCGTCAGGCCCGAGAGTAGACCGAGCGTCAGGAGTATGGGGGGGCGAATGTGCATGGGACCCTCGCGGTGCGGCTGGCTGATGGCCCTAGGGTAACCCGAAAACCCGGCACACTCGTGCCGCACCGGTCGGCGGCAACATCGGAGGCTGGACAAGCGCAGCGCAGTCCACCGGCGGCACTCAGCGATCAGCGTTTAGCTCTGCGTCTCAAGAGTTTCTGACCACCCGGCGCATCACCTGTCGGGTGGGCGCCTGTGGCTCCAAGACGGCTCGTAAAATGCTGATGCACTTATGGCTGACGGCTGATCGCTGACGGCTGACTGCTCTTTCCAGGTTTAAAACAGTCGATTCAGCCCGTTGAGCGCCGCCACCCGGTAGGCCTCGGCCATGGTCGGGTAGTTGAAGGTCGTCTCGGTGAAATAGCGGATGCTGTTGGCCGTCCCCGGCTGGGACATGATCGCCTGGCCGATGTGGACGATCTCCGCCGCCTGTTCGCCGAAGCAGTGGATGCCCAGGATCGCCAGCGTCTCGCGGTGGAACAGGATCTTGAGCATCCCCACCGTGTGGCCGGTGATCTGGGCGCGGGCCAGCGACTTGAAGTCGGCCTCGGCGACCTCGTAGGGGACCTGCGCGGCGGTCAGCTCACGCTCGCTGCGGCCAATGGAACTGATCTCCGGCACCGTGTAGATGCCGGTGGGAAACTCCTCGACCAGTGACCAGTCGCACTCCCCGTCCACGATATGGGCGCCGACGAAACGCCCCTGGTCATAGCTGGCGCTGGCCAGCGCGGGCGGTCCCACCACGTCGCCGACCGCGTAGATGTGGGGAAGCGCGGTCTGGTAGCTCTCGTTGATCTCCAACTGGCCGCGCCGGTTGGGCGTCAGGCCGATCTCCGCAAGCCCCATGTCGCGGGTGTTGCCGGTACGCCCGTTGGCCCACAGGAGCACGTCGGTCTTGAACTTCTTGCCGGACGTGCAGTGCAGCACCACGCCGTCATCTGTCGTCTCCACTCGGTCGGCGGTCTCGTCGTTGCGGATCACCACGCCGCTCTGGCGCAGGTGATAGCTCAGGGCATCGGTGATCTCGTCGTCCAGGTTGGACAGCAGCCGGTCGCGCGTGTTGACCAGGTTCACCTTAATGTCCAGGTAGCTCATGATCGAGGCGTATTCGCAGCCGATCACCCCGGCCCCGTAGATGGTCAGGGACCGCGGGGTGTGCGCCAGGGCGAGGATCGAGTCGCTGTCACGCACCCGCGGGTGATTGAAGTCGACGTCCGGCGGGTGATAGGGGCGTGAGCCGGTGGCGACGACGAAGTGCCGGGCGGTCAGCTCCTGCGCCGCACCGCCCGGGCGCTCCACCGCGATCCGGTCAGGGGCTAGGAAGCGCGCGCGCCCGAAGATCACCTCCACCCGGTTGCGCTGGTAGTAGCGGTAGCGGGTGCGCACCTGTTTGTTGATGACCCCGTCGGCGGCGCGCAGCAGGTCCGGGAAATCCACCTCGATCTGATTGCGGGTGTGCTGAAACAGCGGGTTGCGCCGGTAGTCCGCGAGCGTCTGGATGGAGTGGCGCAGGGCCTTGCTCGGGATGGTGCCCCAGTGGGTGCAGCCCCCGCCCACGGCATTGTGGGCCTCCACCACGGCCACGCGCCGGCCGGCCTTGGCGAGTTTCATGGCGGCGCCCTCGCCGCCGGGGCCGGTGCCGATTACGATCGTGTCAAATTCACGGAGGGTCATGTCCAAACTCCGGCAAGTGGCGATGGGTGCGCGGCCTGATAGTCGGTCGCTGGGTCATGGGCGTTCAGGGGCCTAGTGTACTGATTTCCGCGCGCATTGCCCGCGATGTCTGCGTGTTCGCCCCTGTCGCCTTGATTATCGTCTCGGCCCGCTGCCTGGGCATCGGGCGTTGTCTTGACCGAACGATGATCGAGGTTCAAATCAAAAAATCGTCTTTTCGCCATGCCTACTCTCAGGTTATCATGACAGGAACAATCCGCGCGGCGGCGGAAGCTCGGCGGATTTCTTCCCGCCCTCGGTCAACCTCAATTGCCCGTGGTGGAAACATGCGGGGGTGTTGCCATCTCTGAGCGTTTGTCCATTCGTCGGGTATATTGGGGCGGTAATCTCTCTCCCCGTTATTCATCCGACCCAACTGCCGTGATCGGTGCTGCACCGGCACGACCGCATTTGCCTTTGCAGTGTTCAGCCACGAGGCGCTTTCGTTCTTGTTCTTGTATTACGTGTTCCTCTTTTGCCGCGCGTTTCGCAATAAGTTGCTACCTTGGAAAGATTTCGCGATCGTCTCTTGCGTTATCACATGTCTCGCCGCGATTTCGCTGCTCTTGGCAGTGGCCAACCCGGGCGGCGAGCGTATTGCTCAACAGATCTGTGAGCGTCTTGTGAATTCCGGGCTGAATGCAAATGTATGTAATGGCGCGATTTGGTGGCTAACCCAGCGCGCCTCGGACGGCATCGGCCTGGTCGAAATCAATATCGCAACCTACCACTACCTGGAAGTCTACTTCCTGTTTTTTGTCCTTTCCATAATGCCGTTTCTTGCCTTTGAACTGCCGGTTGACCGCCGCCCGTGTGATCACGGCGGAGAGAATGATCAATGGCACCTCATACGATGGACCTATCTTCTATTTCTTGCCGGCACACTGTTGTCCATTCCCTTGTTTGTAGTGACCGTGGACTGGGGAAGATGGATTTGTTTTCAATTCACAACTTTATTCGATTTTATTCATGGCGATGTACCGTGGTCAAGTCTCGCCCCCCGAGGCGTGCGGCGCAATCATCAAAAATCGGAGTATTCGTATCGGGTTGGTAGTCTGCCTTTGTTGTGGAAATCTGTTCTGGGGGCTTCCAACATCGCGGCGCCAATCCGATACGGTTCTCAATGAGGGAGTTTACGGAATCCTCAAGACCCGAATTCAATCCATCATGGCCGGAGATCGCGGATAAGGCGTGAGTTGGAAGAGGCTACGCCTGGAGCCGTGAATACAGCGACAGAAGGTAACGATGGCAAATACCGCGACTGCTGAGCGCGCGAGGATTGAACTAATGGGGTTGAAACCGGCAACGAACGCCGCCATGCTGAGGTTGCGTTGATGATAATTCCGAGGCCCCCATCTAGTGCCGCGCGAAACTGAAATGCTTGTGTCCCAGATAACTGGTAAAAACTGGCACGGCGACCCCGATTAGATGGGCGATATCATGGGCGTGAGTGATATCCCCGAGCCGCGGGAACAGCCATTCGGCGAGGAAGACACTGACGGCCCACACCTGGATCACGGCGGCGACGTTTACCAAGGTGAAACGCATGAATTCCGTAGGGGTGCTCAAGGGTGACTCTGCGAACACGAAGGACTTGGAAAGCAGAAACGCCGTGACCATCCCGCACAAATAGGCAAGCAGGATTGCCGCGCTGTAGCCGATCATTAGATTGAGCAGGTAGCGACAGACCAGATTCACGAGGGCGGCGAAGGCGCCGACCAACAGGAAGCGCGCGAATTGCCTGCTAGGCAAATGCCTGCGGATGCCGGTCGTGGCGAAGGCTGCGGTTTCCTGGTCAATCATTGACGGCACTGGCCATGATCCGGGCCAAACGCACGCCCTCAGAGATTCCGCGGTCCTCCGGATAATAATACGAGGTATCCGCCACCTGCAGACCGGTGATTCCGGGCGCGACTGACGGTAGGTCGTTCAAGAAACCTGGCCTGCATACAGGTTGGGCATAGCGCAGCCGTCCGACCCGGGCGGCAATGAAGTCGTCCGCGGTCAGAGCGGGATTGATCAGTTGCAGGTATACTTGCTATAGGCATAGGTTGCGGTATTATAAATAGCATTTTCCCTGCTGCCCGAGCAAGCTAGGGAGGTAGCCCCTCCCAATCTTTGAATTCTTATGGAGCCATGACATGTACAATTGCGAGT
>Ga0247835_1001024_pt1 | contig 36329 bp, 28 predicted proteins | sample LaCtaG_3_FD_189912 | JGI IMG/M metagenome (GOLD analysis project Ga0247835, IMG submission 189912) | Freshwater microbial communities from meromictic Lake La Cruz, Castile-La Mancha, Spain - LaCruzMarch2015_13.5m | ecosystem: Environmental > Aquatic > Freshwater > Lake | place: Spain: Castile-La...
CTGGCAGAACCGTATTCGGTCAGTGCCGCCACCGCACCGATCGAGGAGTGTACGGAGAGCATGCCGGCGGCCGTCGGCGCATCGGCGGCGACGTGTGTGATCACGCGGGCGAGTTCCTGCAGGGTGCAGCCGGTGCCACCGTGGGCTTCTGGCACGAACAGTCCCCAGAGGCCAGCCTCTCCGAGCGCCGCCTCCGCTGCTGACGAGAACGTGCCGACGGGCTGGGCGGGAGCATCGTCGAGTGGAGCGGGTGACCAGGTGGAGGATGCTCCCCGGGGCATGGCGTCGTACAGCCGCGACTGCGTCCGCAGTTCGGCGATGACGCGGCCGGATTGTCCGACCACGTCGGCGACCGCAGCACGGAGGGGCTCGGCCGCCAGTGCAGCCGCCAGCGAAAACGAGGACGCGTCCTGCGCATCCGTCCGCGTGCCGCCCCAGAGGCTTGCGGCCGCCCAGCTGCGACGCGTCGGCATGGTTTTGATGCCAGTCACGAGAGTGGCGTCGGCAGGCGGCGGCCGGCAGGGCGGGCCCGGTGACACCACCGCCATCCAGGGCGGCGTCTGCGGTGCGGCTGCGGCTGCCAGTTCCATGGCAAAGTGCTCGGCAATGGCCTTTCGCCGGAGCTTCAGCGACTCGGTCGCTTCACCGTGGGCCGCATCGAATGGCCTGCCCACCAGCACAGCCCGGCGCACCCGCCAGGCACGTGGCAGATGCCGTTGCCGTCGCGCGAGGCGACGGGCGAGCCATGCGAGCACCCGGGGGTGCCGGAGGGCGGCGCGGCGGCTCCAGACCCTGACACCCATGCGACGGATCGCTGCGCGGAGAACGGTCGGGTCGGGCACGACGAGCGCCATCGGCGCAGCCAGCCCGTCGCCCGCCACGCAGATCTGCGCAACGGCTGCATCCTCGGCGAGCGCCGCCTCCACCTCGGCAGGCGGCACCTTCGTGCCCCCTGCCAGCACCAACGTATCGACGAGTCGGCCGGTGATCCGCACGTGGCCGTCGGCATCGATCGCGGCCAGATCGCCGGTTTCGAGCCATTCGGTCTGCGCGGGCTGACTGTCAGGGGAAGGCAACTTCCCATGGCCTGGCGGCGGGGTCGCCGCGGGTTCAATCGTGCCAAGGGCGCGGCTGGAGGTTTTCACGAGCAACTGGCCGCTTGTTGCAGGGCGTGTGTCGATCGCCAGCTCCACGCCAGCGATGGCGGGCCCCACAGTGCCGGGCCGCGCGATCCGGGGATTGGCGAGCGTGACCACCGGACCGGCCTCGGCGAGTCCGTAGCCCTGCACCAACGGCAGGCCACGGGCACCAAATGCAGTGGCTGTCCGCTCCCGCAATGCCGCACCGCCCGACACGCAGACCCGAACACGGCCCCCGAGCGCTTTCGGCAGGTCGGGAATCCGTCCGGAATCGGCCGAGCGTTCGAGCCTTTCGAAAAACGCGGGCACGCCCAGCACAACGGTCGGGGGCAGCACTCGGCAGGCATCGAGCACCCGGCGACGGTCGGTGACGACATTCAGGCAGCCGCCACGGACGAGGGCCGTGACCAGGTCGCCTGTTCTTGCCAGCGAGTGGCTCATCGGGAGCCACGAGAGCCGCACGTCGTCCGGCTCGTCGAGAAAGACGTTCGTGGCGGCGACGGCGTTTGCCACCACCGCCCGCTGGGAGTGCATCACCCCCTTCGGTCGGCCGGTCGTGCCGGAGGAGAGCAGGATCACGCTGCAGGCATCGGGCTCGCACGCACCAGCATGCCGCGTGACCGTGTCTCGTAGCAGGCCGCGGTCGGCGTGCTGCCGCTTCCAGGAGACGGAAGAGAGCCCGCCAACATCCGCCACGCCCGAATCCGGTCCGCACGAATCCGCTCCACCCAGCGAGGCTCTTCGATGCCGCGGTCCTGGCCCCGACCGCAGATCGATCGAAATCGGGAGGTCGACACCGAGCCCGCCCGCTCGCCCGGTGCCACTCCAGACGATTCCATGCGGCTTGAGCCAGAGGAGTTGCGAGGCGTGTTCCATGGCGGTCGCATCGGCATGCAGCGGCATGTGCACCACGCCCGCGAGCTGGCAGGCCAGATCGACGACGATCCAGTCTGGGGAGTGCGAGCCGAGGTGGGCAAGCCGATGGCCGCGGTGGACGCCCAGCCTGTTGAAGCCATCGGCGAGTTGGACGGCTGCTGCGATCACCTCGCCCCAGGTCCATGTCTGGCCGCCATCGAGCGTGTCGCAGATTGCTGGCCGGTCGTAGGATTCCTCAAGCCGCGTCCGCATCAACGCGACCATCGATTCGGCAGCGGGAACGGTGGCCGGGCCGGTCTGCGCGGCGGGCTTGCGCACCGCGGGTCGGGAGTCTGGGGTGGAGAGTGCGACGGAAGGCATGACGCGACGTCAGTCGATCCTTTCGAAGAGGACGGCAATGCCTTGTCCGAGCCCGATGCACATCGTCGCCAGGCCGATCCTCGCGCCGGTGTCCCGCATCGCATGGAGAAGCGTGGTGGTGATTCGAACGCCGCTGGCGCCCAGCGGATGGCCGATCGCCAACGAACCGCCGCGGATGTTGACCCGGGCCGGATCGAGCCCGAGCGCTTCCAGGCAATGAATCGCCTGGGCGGCAAAGGCCTCGTTGAGTTCGATCAGGTCGATGTCGCCGAGGGCGATGCCCGTGCGGGCGAGCAGCTTCCGCGTGGCGGCCACCGGACCGGTGCCCATCATGGCCGGCGGCACGCCGGCCACGGCGGTGCCCACCACGCGTGCCAGCGGTTCGAGCCCCTGCCGCCGCGCCTCCGCCAGCGACATCACGACCAGCGCGGCGGCGCCGTCGCTGAGCGGGCCGCTCGTGGCCGCGGTGATCGTGCCGATGGTCGGCAAAAACACCGGCTCGAGCGCCGCGAGTTGCTCCGGGGTGGTGCCGCGTCGAACCGACTGGTCATCGATCACCTCCATCACACCTCCCGCCTCGTCGTGGCCGATCACGGGCACGATCTCGTCGTCGAACAGTCCGGCGTCGGCGGCGCGTGCCGCTCGGGCATGGCTCTCGAGGGCGTAGGCCTCCTGCCGTCGCCGCGTGATGCCGTGTGTGGCCGCGAGGTGTTCTGCCGTCAGTCCCATGGAGAGCATTCCTCGGCTCGACCTCGCAAACACCCGCGGGTGGACGTCGATCGCTGAATCCATCGGCAGATGGTGCATGTGTTCGACACCGCCGACCAACTGCACGTTCTCGGCTCCAGCGGCTATTGAATGGCAGGCGTGCGCCAGGGCGTCGAGGGATGAGCCGCAGAGCCTGTTGACCGTCGTGCCGGCGACGGAAAAGGGGAGGCCCGCCAACAACGCGACGCACCTCGCCACGTTGCCCCCCAGTTCGCCACGCTGCTGCGTCGCGCCGAGGACGACATCTTCGATGGTGTCGGGGTCGACGCCGCTGCGTTCCACCGCCGCCTGCACGACCGCCGCGGCCAGTTCGTCGCCCCGCACCCGGCGGAACACGCCGCGTTCGGCATGGGCCCGGCCGATCGCTGTGCGGCAGCAGGCGACGACGACGGGCGTGGTGTCTGGCGAGGAGGCGTGTGATGGATGCATTGGAGCGCCGGGGGTGTCGAACGAAGCGGGCTCAGGTGGTGAAGGGTTCGCCGGCGGCGGCCATGGCGAGAAGTCGAGGGGTGGGGTGCATGCGAATGCCGAGGTCGGCGAGCGGCCCGAGCCGGCGAACCACTTCCTCCGCGCCGAGCGTGTTGCCCCAGGCCAGCAGTCCGCCGCGGAAGGCCGGGAAGCCGAGGGCATGGATCACGGCGAGATCAATGTCGCGGCCGTCGCGGACGATGCCCTCGTCGAGGGCCCGGAGAGCCTCAAGCAGCATCGGGAGCAGGAGGCGGTCGCCGATCGTCGCGTCTGTCGTCTCCCGCGCGGGCAATGCGTAGGGCCGGATCAGCCTGACCACACCTTCGTCGGGGCGATCGATCCGGGCCCGCTGGCCGCCTGACGCCTGCTGGAGCGGCTGGTGTTGCTGGTATCGATACTGATGCTGATAGAGATAAAAGCCGGCTCCGCTCTTGCGGCCCAGCCGCCCCGATTTCACCAGCGCCGGAATCAGGGGCGAGGCCTCGATCCGGTCGCCGTAGGCGGCGCTCAGCACGAGCCCGGCGTAGAAGGCGGTGTCGAGGCCGATCATGTCGTAGAGTTCGAGCGGTCCCATCGGCATGCCGAACGCACGCGCGACGCGATCGATGCGTTTGGCATCGATCCCCTCGCGGAGCATCTCCACCGACTCGTGGAGGTAGGGCATCAGCACGCGGTTGACGAGGAAGCCGGGACTGTCCCGCACGACGATCGGACACTTGCCAAGGCGTTTGACGTGGGCCACGGCGGTGGCGACGGTGGCATCGCTCGTGGCCGGCCCGCGGATCACCTCCACGAGCGTCATCCGCCGGACTGGATTGAAGAAGTGGATGCCGCAGAAGCGGGAGGGATTCTGGAGCGGCTCCGCGAGTTTTGCGATCGGGTTGGTTGAGGTATTCGTGGCGATCACCGTTTCCGGGCCCACGTTGCGTTCGATCTCGACCAGCACCTGCCGCTTGATGTCGGCCCGCTCGAGCACGCTTTCGATGACGAGATCACAGTCGGCGATCGCCGCCATCCGCGTGGCGGTGTGGAGCCTGCCCGACAGGGCGACCGCACGGATGGGGTCTGTTCGTTTGGTGCCGCGGTCCCAGGCGGCTTCGTCGAGAATGGAGGCCACGCTGGCGGCCAGTGTGTCTGCCTGCACGTCGACGAGCGTGACGGCGAAGCCGGCCCGCAGATGGCTGGCCGCGATGCCGGCCCCCATGATGCCGGCGCCGATCACAGCCGGACGCTCCGGCGCAGGCGTCGCCTCGACAGCCTGACCAGCATCAAGAGCATCGCCATGATCTTCATGAGCTTCATGATCGACTTCCGGCCCGGCGGTGGCCCCGCGTTCGTCGAGGCCCTTGTCACGCCGGTTTCGCTCGCCCAGACGAAAGACCCGGATCAGTTGTCGGGAGGCGTCTGACCCAGCAAGCCTGGCAAAGGCGGCTGCTTCCATCACTGCCGCCTCATCGGCGGTCACGGCGGCGCCCTTCAGGATCGTCTCCACGATGGCCAGTGGAGCCGGGTAGTGGCCACCACTTCGGCCGAGGATCACTGCCGACGACATGGCTTCCAGAAAGTCTCGCTCCTCCTGCACCAGTGCCACCGCTGCGGCCTGATGTCTCCGCCGCTCGAGATGGCTGTGTCGTGCGACTGCAATCTCGGCCAGCCGGCAGGCAGAGGCAAACGCCTGATCGGGCGGCACGCAGGCATCGACGAGGCCCATGCGGGCGGCGGCCCGACCGTCGACGTTTTCGCCGGCTGCGGCCAGTTCCACTGCGGCACCCGGGCCGATCAGCCGGGCGAGGCGAACCGTGCCCCCCCACCCCGGCAGCAGACCCAGTTTCACTTCGGGAAAGCCGAGCGACGTGTGGCCGGCATCGGTGGCGACGCGGAGGTCGCAGGCGAGGGCGAGTTCGAGCCCGCCCCCGAGGCAGATGCCGTCGATGATCGCCACGCTCGGCCAGGGCTGGGAGGAGAGCCGCGCAAAGAGCTCGCGGCCGGTGCCGCACAGCCGCTCGATTTCGGCTGGGCTCGTGTCGTGCAGGCGGTCGAGGCGGGAGATGTCGGCCCCCGCAAAAAAGGAGCCTGGGCGGGAAGACTGCAGCACGACCGACACCGGCGGCGGCCCAGACGCCAGGCGATCGAGCGCTTGGGACAGGTCGTTCAAGAACTCTGCGGTGAGAACGTTTTGGGCGTGACCGGGAACCTGAAACGAAAGTACGACCACGCCGTCATCCAGTCGCTTGACCGTGATGGCAGGGGGATGGCGTGCGGATTCCGGTTGTGCGGCGGGCATGGCAGGGGTCCCGTCTGGTCCGGTGGGCATGGTTTTGGCTTGCTCGAAACCCAAAAACCGCTAGTGTATCGGGCGTCGACGGTCAGTGTTCAACCCACCCCGTTTCGTTTTAAGTCTTCGGGAGCCCCGCGTGTTCATGGAAAACGTCTCGAAGCCTCTGTCCCCATTTGCCGTGCTTTGTGGGGTGTGGTTCGTGCTTGTCGCCGTGTCGGTGGCGGGCCGGCTCTGGCAACCAGCTTACAATGTCACGCCGCTGGCCGGGGCTGCCATCGCAGCCGGAGCGGTGTTTTCGAGCCCGCTTGTGGCGGCGTCGGTGCCGGTGGCGGCACTCGCCATCAGCAACCTCGCCCTGCCCGGCTACGGGTTGTCGGGCGGCGGTTATGTGATGGCGGCGGTGATCTACGCTGCGATTTCCTGGCCGGTGCTCATGGGCGGAATGGTTCGTCATGGGCGGTTGGCGACGGTCGTGGGCGGTGCCCTGGCGAGTTCGCTCGTGTTTTTTCTGGCAACGAATTTCGCGCACTGGTGCCTGAGCAATGACTATCCGCACACGGCTGCTGGGCTGCTGGGCTGCTTTGCGGCGGGGTTGCCGTTCTACCGATGGATGCCGGTTGGCGACGTGGCCTGGAGCCTCGCCTTCATGGGCGGCCTGGCCGCGTTTGGCGTTGGTGCGACTGCCTCGCGGCCAATTTCATCGCATCCCGTGAACGCTGCTTGACTGGAACCCACGCCGGTTGAGAATGCTTCAGATGATCGTCGGCCGCGAACGCCGGCGGTTCAAAGTTGGAGATGCCAACCGCATCGATAGGAGAGGTCGTGGTTCGCACCGCTGCGGGAATGGCGGAATTGGCAGACGCGCCAGGTTGAGGGCCTGGTGGTAGTAATACCGTGCAGGTTCAAGTCCTGTTTCCCGCATTTTCGAATCCACAGCCCGAGAGACCGATGAGTTCAACGCCAGATCCTTCCTCGACTCCCGCGGAAGGCGATTCCGCCTCGCAGCCGCGTCGGATTCCCATCGGTACGCAGCGGCCCGGCGTGAAGCCTCCACGGCCCGCGCCGCGGTATGAGTATTTTGCCGCACCTGCGCCGGCTTCAACTGCCGGACTGCAGGCTTCAGGGCCTGGAGTTGGCTCCGCTCCAGGACGAGCGGCGGCAACACCAGTGGCGCCCACGGGTGCTCCTGCCACGGGTTCAGGGGGCGGCGGGCCGTCTACGGGATCGACCGATCCGGCAGCGGACGGAGGACCGAGCCAACCCCAGCCGAGCCAGCCCCAGCCGAGCCAGCCCCAGCAAAACCAGCCCCAGCCGGGGCAGACCGCGGCTCCCCGTCGCGATGGCCGTCGCGATAAGCGGGGCGGTTCCTCTGAAAAAAAGTCGCCGTTCAACGACGTGCTGCCTCCTCAGAAACTCGTCGCGGTGCCGAACCTCCGGGCAGCGCTCGACGATGATCTGGAAGAGGACTTCGAAGCGGCCCTGGCCGGCGTGGCGATCGACGACCTGCTTTCGGCATCGACGCCATCGCGGGCCGACGCTCCGCTCGAGCCGGGTGCGAGAGTCGCGGGCACCGTGCTGGCGATCGGCCCAGACACTGCGTTCATCGACCTTGGTGAGCGACGGCAGGGGGCGATGAAACTGGCGGGGCTCGATCTCGAACTCGTGCCCTCGGTGGGCGACGTTCTCCAGCTGAGCGTAGGGCTGCTGAACGAAGACGACGGATTGTACGACGTCGCTTTTGCCAACCGGGCGGTGGCCGTGGAGGACTGGTCGCAGATCCAGGCCGGCATGATCGTGGCGGTCCGCGTCACGGCCGCCAACAAGGGTGGCCTTGAATGCGACGTGGCGGGGCTGCGGGGCTTCATGCCCGCGAGCTTAGTGAGCACCTGGCGAGTTGAGAATCTCGAGGAGATGGTTGGCCAGACCCTTGAGTGCCTCGTTACCGATATTGTGCCGGCCGCCCGCCGCCTCGTGCTCTCCCGTCGGGCTGTGATCGAGAAACAGGCCGCCGAGGCGAAGACAAAGCTTCTTGAAACGCTCGAAGTTGGCGCCATGATGGATGGCATCGTGCGTTCGGTCCGTGATTTTGGCGCCTTCGTCGACATCGGCGAGGGGGTTGAAGGGCTTGTCCACGTGAGCCAGCTCTCGTGGGATCGGGTGGCGAATCCGGCCGACGTGCTGCAGCCCGGCCAGCGGGTGCGGGTCGTCGTGAAGAAGATCGACCGCGACACCGGCAAGATCGGCCTCTCGGCCCGGGATCTTGTCGAGAGCCCCTGGCAGCGTGCGGATGAGAAATACCATGTGGGTGCCACGGTCCGCGGCGTCGTCAGCCGGATCGCGCAGTTTGGTGCATTCGTGAAACTCGAGCCGGGCATCGAGGGGCTCGTGCATGTCTCTGAACTGGCCAACCGCCACGTGCGGAGCGTGGGTGACGTCGTGAAGGAGGGGGAACCGGTAGAGTGCCGGGTGCTCTCCATCGATGCCGACGAGCAGAGAATGTCGCTCTCGATCAAGGCGTTGGCTGCTGTGCCGGCCGCAGCCGCCGGTGACGATGACGCAACCGATCAGGTTACGGCCACTGAGGAAGCACCTCCGGCGCCGATCGTGAAGAAGCACTCAGGCGTGCTCAAGGGGGGCACCGGCCGCGTTGGCGGCACGTCCGCCGGTGAGAAGTTCGGCCTCAAGTGGTAGCGTCCGCTCCCGTGGGGGCGAGTTTGTAACGTGCCCACGCCGGCTGTATGCAAGCCCGGAGCGTGAGCGATGGGGTCTGTCACGCTACCGCGGTTCGATCTTCTTCTTGCCCATCCACGGCACGAGCGCGTCCGGGACGACGATCGAGCCGTCGGAGCACTGGTAGTTCTCAAGGATGGCGATGATCGCGCGGCTCACCGCGATCGCCGTGCCATTGAGCGTGTGGACGTAGGAAGTACCCTTTTCGCCGGGCTTGCGATACCGCACGGCAAGTCGCCGCGCCTGGTAATCGGTGCAGTTGGAGGTGCTCGTCACCTCACCGAATTCCCCCTTTTCACCGCGGCCTGGCATCCAAGCCTCGAGGTCGAACTTTCGGTAGGCCGGGCCGCCGAGGTCGCCGCTGGCGGTGTCGATCACGCGGTAGGGGATGCCCAGACCGTCGAACAGTTCGCATTCCAGATCGAGCAGATAGTTATGCATGTCGTCGCTCTGCTCCGGCAGTGTGTAGGCGAACATCTCGATCTTCGTGAACTGGTGTACTCGATAGAGGCCGCGGGTGGCCCGGCCGTGAGCGCCGGCCTCCGTGCGGAAGCAGTGGCTGATGCCGCAGAGTTTGAGCGGCAGTTCATCCGCCTCGAAAATCCGCTCCTGCATCGCACCGCCGAGCGTGATCTCGGCCGTGGCGATGAGCGACAGATCGCTGCCGGTGACCGAGTAGATCTGCGTCTCCGGGCCGCGGGGCATGAAGCCCGTGCCCTCGAGGATGCTGTCGCGGGCGAGATCGGGCGTGGTCATCACCGTGAAGTTCTCCCGCATCAGCAGGTCGACCGCATACCGCTGTAAGGCCAGTTCCAAGAGCACGGCATCGTTGGTGAGAAAATAAAAGCCGTGGCCCGCCACCCTCGCACCCGCCTCGAAGTCAAAGAGTTTGAGCCGGCTCCCGAGTTCGACATGGTCACGCGGCTTGAATTCGAAGTCGGCGATGGGTGTCCGACCCAGACGGATCTCGACGGCCGCATCCTCTCCGCCCACCGGAGCGGCGGGATGCGTGAGGTTTGGGATCGCCCGCAGGATCGCATCGGACTCCTGCACGATCTCGGTCAGCTTTGCCTCGAACGCAGAGACCTCCTCGCGGAGCCTCCGTCCCTCGCCCTTGCGGGCCTCGCGTTCGGCGGCGTCGGCCGCCGTGGCGATCGACTTGCTCACCTGACCCGCCTGTTGGTTGAGCCGGTCGATGTCGGCCTGGATCTGACGCCGGAGGCGGTCGAGTTCGGCAAACCGGGCAACATCCGCGGTCGAGCCCCGCTGACGGCAGTTGGTGGCGATGAGATCGACATTATCGGCGACGAAGCGGCGGTCCAGCACGGGGGCGATCTCCTCGGGAATCCGCGGGGCGAAAGCCTCCGGCGGCGGGTCACACCATATACTGTCGGCAGCGTCCTGTCAGGCTGTTCCCGTCGCACCGTCGACGGGGCAGGGAAACCGCCGGAGTGTGCCAGTCCCATGACCGCAGCCGCCCCCGCCGTGGAGCCCGTCGAGGAGACTCCGGCCGCCGCCCCCGTCACGACCGGGAAGACTTCGAAGGCCGAAACCCGTCCCAAGAAACAGCCGCGTTACCACGTGATTCTCTGGAATGACGATGACCATACCTATCAATACGTGATCGCGATGCTGCAAAAGCTGTTCGGCCATCCGCCGGAGAAAGGCTACGCACTGGCGAAGGAGGTCGATGCCCAAGGCAGGGTGATCGTGCTGACGACGACGAAGGAGCATGCGGAGCTCAAGCGGGATCAGATCCACGCCTTCGGCGCTGATCGGCTGCTGGCCCGCTCCAAGGGAGCGATGTCGGCCTCGATCGAGCCCGAGCCAGAGTAAGGCGGATCCCAGATACAGCTCGCGTGTATGGGGAGGGTTCATACAAGCCCGGAGCGTAAGCGATGGGATTCCTGTACTTCCGATCCCCCGGCTCACGCCGGGGGCTTGTATGGGGAGGGTTCATCCAAGCCCGGAGCGTAAGCGATGGGATTCCTATGCTTCCGATCCCCCGGCTCGCGCCGGGGGCTTATATGGGGAGGGTTCATACAAGCCCGGAGCGTAAGCGATGGGATTCCCCGTTGCGGCAAAGTAAGCCTGCCCTGCTCCCTTCCAGGCGTGGTAGAGCGTCCACCATGTGCAACGGTCGTCAGACCCAGCAATTCCGCTCCGGCCGGCTGCGGAGGCGATTGGCCTCGGCGTCGAGGCCGTCGGGCGTCGTGAACACCTCCCGGGCCGGATCGAAGGTGAGTGTGCGGCCGAGCATCCAGGCGATTGCCGCGGCGTGGCAGGTAATGTGGCTCTTCCGCATCACGTCGGCATTGCAGATCGTCGGTTGCCGCGACTTCACGCTGTCGAAGAAGTTTCGTGCATGGAGGGCGGCGTCGGTGCCCCGGGAGATTTTCTCCTGCGGAGGGAGGCTCGTCCGCAGTGCCTCGTCGGAGAGGTCGATACCGCCTGCGTCACCCGTCTCGACCCAGCCGGTCTTGCCGATGAACTTCACCGGGCAGGTGCCGAGTTTCGTGTTCCAGTTCGGAGCCCGGTCACCGAACGGGGTTTCGAGGAAGTCGAGGAACAGCACCACGCCATTGGCGTAACGGCACTCGATTCCCTTGTCGGTCGGTTCGTAGGAAACGGGTGTCGTGTCGTCGGCCTCGTTTGCCCACTGGCAGAGGTCGGCCGTGTGGGCACCCCAGTCGAGCAGTTTACAGCCGGAGTCAAAGTCGTAGATGCCCCGCCAGCCACCCGCCACATATTTCTCGTTGTACGGCCGCCACGGGGCGGGGCCCAGCCAGAGGTTCCAGTCGCAGTCCTCGCGAGCCGGCGTCGGCTGCGCCGTCAGCCAGTCGTTGCCGAGCGTCGGCTGGTAGACCGAGGCATTGAGCCGCTCGAGGGGCCCGAGCTTCCCGGAGCGGGCCATCCCGACCGCGGCCGCGAAGTTGGGCACGCTTCGCCGCTGCGTGCCGGCCTGGAAGATCCGGCCGGTCTTGCGGATCGTGTCGGCGAGTTGCTGGCAGGCGTCGATCGTGAGTCCGCAGGGCTTCTCGCTGTAGACATCCTTGCCCGCCTCCGCCGCCAGCATCGATGCCGGCGCGTGCCACCGGTCGCCCGTGGCAATGAGGACGGCGTCGATGTCATCGCGGGCGAGCAGTTCGCGGAAGTCGCGGTAGAGTGTGCAGTCGGTGGTGCCATACTTTTCGTCCACCATCTTTTTGCCCGCGTCGCGACGCGACGCCTGGACGTCGGCGATGGCGACGCACTGCACGTCGGGCAGCGTCATCATCGAGCCGAGCACATAGCGGCAGCGGCTGCCGATGCCGATGACACCGAGCGAGATCCGTTCGCTGGCGGCGGCGGTGCCCGCCTCGAGCCCGAGGGCCCGGGCCGAGACAATCGTGGGGAGGGCGGCGACCCCGAGGGCGAGCGAGCGGCCGAGAAACGTCCGCCGCGATGGCAAAGAAGGGGATTCACTGGCGGGGGCTGGCTTCATGGTGGCTTTCCTCATGTGTATGAACTTGCGTGCAGCGGAAAGCCGTGTTCAACCTCCATCGTGACCACGCCCGTCTCGCCGTGGACATCGCTTACGACGCCCTGGATGCAGGGGGATGGATCCGCATCAAGAATGACGGGGCCAATGATCTCGATCTTGCTGGCTTTCCACAGATGAAATAAGGGTTCGCAGTTTTCCTTGACGAATTCAACTCCCTGCAGATCGAGACGAAACCCAGATGCATGGTAGGTATTCGCGATCGCAGCATAATCGTTCTGCAGGACGGCTGCTGATAACGCAATGGAGGCCGCATCGCCGGCGTTCCTGCCAATGTGGCTCTCTACCCCCGGTAAATTTAGGCTGGGAAGACATTCTTCTATAGAGCCAGATCGGCCCGTCCCTGGCGTGTCCGGTTTCACCCACCTGGAAGCCTGCTAATCCATGAGCCAAACACGGCCTCGAACAGACTCGTCCGCCGGTTTTCCACCTGCCGGAAGCCCGCTCCCTCGCCGTCAGTTCCTGCGGGGCGGGGCCGCGGTTCTGGCCCTGCCGTTTCTGGAGGCCCTGGCACCACGGGCAGCCCGCGGGCAGTCCGCCCCTCCTCCACCCAAGCGGATGGTCTGCATCATGACCAACACCGGGCTCCTGCCCGAGAACTTCTTCCCCAAGCAGGCGGGGAAGGACTTCGAGCCCTCTCGCTACCTCGCCCACCTCGAGGGCATCCGCGGCCGCTACACCGTGATGAACGGTCTCTCCCACCCGGACAACGCCGGCGGCCATTGCGTTGAGAAGACCTTCTTGAGCGGTGCGCCGTTCCCGAATTCCCCGGTCTTCAAGAACAGCATTTCGCTCGATCAGGTCGCGTCCGAGTCGCTGGGGCACCAGACCCGCTATCCCTTTCTGGCTCTCGCGGTGAACGGCCAGCACGACGGCCTGCTCTCGGTGTCGCGTGACGGCGTGTTCATCCCGCCGGAGCTCAGCCCTGCCAGTCTCTACCGTCGCCTCTTCACTCCCGACACTGCCGAGGAGAGCGCGGCGCGGATGCGGGAGATCGGCCACCGCATGAGCGCCCTCGACTTCGTGAACGACAAGGCACGAAGGCTTTCCAGTAGGCTCTCCGCTGAGGATCGTGCGCGGCTCGACCAATATTTCACCTCCATCCGCGAACTGGAGCAGCGGCTCGAACAAAACAGCATCTGGCAGCAGCGAGCCAAGCCGCACGTTGCGAGCCCGGCACCGCAGGACATCACAGACATCACGCAGGACGTCGATCGGGCGCGGCTGATGTATGACATGGCCTTGCTTGGCCTGCAGAGCGACAGCACCCGCATCATCACGCTCTATTTGAACCCGTTGGAAGTCACAGTGAAGGTGCCAGGTGTCAGCGACCGGACGCACTCTCTCACGCATCATGGCAACGAGCCGGAGAAAATCGAACAGCTCGCGAAGGTCGAGGAAGCGGGGATGAAAAGCCTGGGCCGATTCCTCTCGCAGCTCGCCGCTGTGAACGAGGGGCAGGGCAGCCTGCTCGACGATACGGCTGTGCTCTTCGGCTCCAACATGTCCAACGGCAGCAACCATTCGAACGTGAACCTGCCGATCCTCCTCGCCGGCGGCCGCTTCCGGCACGGGCAGCATCTCGAGTTCGACAAGCGGAACAACACCCCGCTGTGCAATCTCTTCGTGAGCACCCTGCAGCACATGGGGCTCGACGAAGACCGCTTCTCCACCAGCACGGGCACGCTCACAGGACTGGAGCTGGCATGAGACGCCGCGTCTCTGCTCTCCGGCTTGGCTCGATGCTGCTGGCCATGTCTGCCGTGTCTGCCGTGGCGGCAATGTCCGCCGTGGGGGCGTCAGCGGAGCCCGGCTTCCGCAGCTTTCTCGAAAATCATTGCCTCGAGTGCCATGACGCTTCGGCAAAGAAGGGTGGCCTCGACCTCGACACGCTTCCGCTCCGGATGGACGACCCCGAGCACTTCCGGCTCTGGGAGCGGGTGCACGACAGAATTAGCGACGGCGAGATGCCGCCGAAGCCCAACGAGCCGCCGTCGGCAGAAGAGACGGCCCCAGTTCTCGGCCTGCTCGACGCCAGGCTCCACGAGGCCGATGCCGCGAGGGTCGCCAAAACCGGCCGCGCGATCTACCGTCGGCTGACCGCGCAGGAATATGAAAACGCGATCCGCGACCTGCTCTACCTGCCGGGGCTACGGATCAAGCAATTGTTGCCCGAGGACGAGCGGCGGCACGGCTACGACAAGATCGGCCAGGCGCTCAATCTGTCGAACGTGCACCTGAGCCAGTTCATGGACGCGGCCGACGTCGCCCTCACCGCGGCCATCGCGACCCGCAGCGCGCCGCCGCCGGTGCTCCGCAAGCGGTTCGGTGCTGCGACGGGAACTGAAACGTGGAACTGGATCGCGAGGGGCAGCATCGTAACCCTCAAGAACAAGCATTATGACCCGGTGCTGTCCCTCCCGGGGCCCGAAGAAGACGTGATCGGGCCCGGCGGAGAAGCGTTCGTCAAGGAACGCGGGAAGCAACTCGGCAATCAGCTCCGCGACTACGACGGCGCCGCCGGCTTCTTCACCGGCGCCGTGCACCGGCCGATGTTTCTGTCGCTGCAGTTTTCGCCGATCTATGCCGGCGCCTACAAAATACGCACGTCCGCATGGGGCTTCTGGTGGGATCGCGGCACGGTGGAGCCACCACACCGCAATGAGTCGTTCATGCTCTCCGTCTGGGAGCCCTCGGATGGTCCTCGGTTCGTTCATTCACCCAAACGCTGGCTGGGGCTGTTCGACGCCCCCTCGCTCGAGAGCCGGATCGATGAGTATTCCGGCTGGTTCGAGGTGAACGAAGAACTGGTCTTCGACATCGGCACGCCGACCGGATTCGAGAAGAACACCGGGCGGTTTCCCCACGACTCGAAGGGATCGTGCGCGGCATACACCGGGCCGGGCATCGCGCTCGACTGGTTCGAGGTGGAGGGGCCGATCTTCGAGCAGTGGCCACCACCGAGTCATCAGGCACTCTTTGGCGATCTGTCAATTCGGGCATTCACTGCCGATGCGGGGCTCGTGCCGCCCAAGCGGGAGCTCGTGAAACAGCGATCCCGCAACGGAGGTAGCCGGCCGCACGATCGCGACATTCCCAAGGAAGAAAAGGAGCGGCCGCTCGAAACCGTGGCAAGCGAGGAGCCACTCGTCGACGCGGCCCGGCTGCTGGGCCAGTTTCTCCCGCGGGCCTTCCGTCGCATCGTGCCGCCGGAAGAGGTGCAGGCCTATGTTGGAATCGTGGCCCACGCGATGGACCAGCGGGCGTGTTTCGAAGACGCGATGAAGGAGGCCTACAAGACTGCGCTCTGCTCCACCGACTTTCTTTTCGTCGGCGAGCCCGCCAGCCATGAGGCTCGTGCCGTCCGCACTCGCCTCACCGACCGGGCCATCGCCGAGCGGCTCGCGCTCTGGTTCTGGAACAGCGTGCCCGATGAACAACTCGTCTCGCTTGCCAGCGAGGGCAGGCTGCACCTGCCAGAGGTTCTCCGGCAGCAGACCGACCGCCTGCTCGCCGATCCGCGGTCGGACCGGTTCATCGCCGACTTCGCCGATCAATGGCTCGACCTCCGCAAGATCGACGCCTCACAGCCAGCCCCACAGCTCTACCCAGAGGCTCGCGAACACCTGAAGCAAAGCATGATTGCCGAGACTCGCGCGTATCTCCGCGAGTTGATCGCTGAGAATGAGAGCGTCACGCACCTCGTTCAAAGTGACTTTGCGATGCTGAATCAGAGCCTTGCGGACCATTACGGCATCCGGGGTGTCACCGGCTGCGACATTCGCCGGGTACCGCTGCCGGAGGGGAGCCCGCGGGGCGCGTTTCTCACGCAGGCCGCCGTCTTGAAGGTCACGGCCAATGGCTCCGTCACCTCCCCGGTCACCCGTGGCGTGTGGATCAACGAGCGGATCCTCGGCAACCACATCCCGCCGCCGCCGGCCGGCGTGCCCGCGATCGATCCTGACACACGCGGGGCCACGACGATCCGCGAGAAGCTTGTGAAGCACCGCGCTGACGAGCGGTGCGCCGGCTGCCACGCGAAGATCGATCCGCCCGGATTCGCCCTTGAGAGTTTCGACGTGATCGGCGGCCAACGCGACCGCTACCGCTCGCTGTACGAGGGCAACACGCTCATCGACTTCGCCTTCGCCTCCGGGTGGAATCCTCGCGTCCGTCTCAACCTGCCCGTGGACCCGTCGGGACAGATGCCGTCCGGCGAGCGGTTCGAAGACATCGCGAGCTTTCAGGCACTCCTGCTCGAGAAGCCCGAGGCCCTTGCGGCGAATATGGTTCGCCAGTTCCTCATGTATGGCACGGGCTCGGGAATCCACTATTCCGATCGCCGCGAGATCGACCGCATCGTCGCGGAGACCCGCTCGAGCAACTATCGTATCCGGTCACTTATCGACGCAATCGTGCAGAGCGAACTCTTCCTGACCAAATGAAAGGGTCTCCGATGCCACGTTTGTTTCATAGCGTTGTAGCGATGCTCATGATGATCGCCACGGCGGCGCCGGCGGCTGTTGCCGCCGACCCGACGGTTCTTTTCGACGGCACGTCGTTCACCGGTTGGAATGGCGACCTTGAGAAAACCTGGCGGATCGAGCAGGCCGCGATTTGTGCCGGGAGCCCCGACGTCGCCGCGCCGCGAAACGAGTTTGTCGCCACAGACAGGGAGTTCGAGAACTTTGAGCTGAAGCTCGACTACCGCATGGACTGCACGGGCGGCTGCAACGCGGGGGTGCAGTTTCGCTCGAAAAGGGTGCCGAACCACCACGAGGTGAGCGGCTACCAGGCCGACATCGCGCCGGGCATCACCGGCGGTCTCTACGACGAGAGCCGCCGCAACAAGATGCTCGGACTACCGCCGAAGGAGCTCCAGGCCAAGGCGATCGCGGCCGCGAAGGATGGCTGGAACGAATACACGATCCGCGCCGAGGGCCGCCGGATTCGGCTGTCGATCAACGGCATCGAACTGCTCGACTACACCGAGCCCGACGAGACCATCCCGCTCAAGGGCATGATCGCCCTGCAGATTCACGGCGGCCTCAAGGGCACGATCCGCTACCGCAACCTGCGGATCACGGAGTTGCCCGCCCCGCGGCCGTAGGAAACTCGACTCCGTCGTAGAGTTCTGCGAGCGGGGGCCGAAGGAATTTGGCCCGTGGCCACGAGTTTTTAACTTGTGGAATCGATGCCGGGGACACGGACAAGTTGAAAACTTGCCGCCACGGGGATGCCGGGACACGGACAAGTTGAAAACTTGCCGCCACGGGGGAGCCGGGACACGGACAAGTTGAAAACTTGCCGCCACGGGGATGCCGGGGACACGGACAAGTTGAAAACTTGCCGCCACGGGGAGGGAGAGACACCCGGTGGACGTGGCCGAAGGAATTTGGCCCGTGGCCACGAGTTTTTAACTTGTGGAATCGATGCCGGGGACACGGACAAGTTGAAAACTTGCCGCCACCGGGGAGCCGGGGACACGGACAAGTTAAAACTTGCCGCCACGGGGAGTCCCGCCCGGGGCGATCCAGAAGCACAACAAAAGAAGCGGCCCGGACCTTTCGGTCCGGGCCGCCCTCGTTCCCAGTCGTCTTCTTCATCCGTTGCCTGCCGGCGTCAGTCTGGCGTGCCGGCGGAACGGAACCTGTCTCTCAACCGGATCATTCGCAGCAGGGCACCTCACGGTAGACCGTCTTGGGCACGCAGCGGGTCACCGTCGTGGCAACCTGCTTCGGCACCATCCGGACCACGTCCACCGTCTTGGTGTAGTGCACAGGACGCGTGGTGCAGACCGGCACCTGCTTGGTGCGGGTTTCCTTCACCATGGTGCAGACCTTGTAGCACTCTTCACGCGAGCACTGCTCGCTCACCATCTTGCACACCTTCGACGTGCAGGTCTTCACGCGTTGCTCGGCAACCATCGTGCAGACCTTGTACTCGCAGGTACGAACCTGCTCTTCGGCGACCATCTTGCAGACCTTGTAGCAGCAGGTGCGGACCCGCTGCTCAGGGACCATCTTGCAGACCTGGTAGGTCCGGACCCGCTGCTCCGGCACCATGCGGCAGACCTGGTACGAGCAGGTGCGAACACGCTGCTCAGGCACCATCCTGCAGACCTGGTAGGTCCGAACACGCTGCTCCGGCACCATGCGGCACACCTGATACGAGCAGGTGCGGACACGCTGCTCGGGGATCATGCGGCAGACCTGGTAGGAGCAGGTGCGAACACGTTGCTCAGGCACCATGCGGCACACCTGGTAGGTGCGGACACGCTGCTCGGGCACCATGCGGCAGACCTGGTAGGAGCAGGTGCGAACACGCTGCTCGGGCACCATCCTGCAGACCTGGTAGGTCCGGACACGCTGCTCGGGCACCATGCGGCAGACCTGGTAGGAGCAGGTGCGAACACGCTGCTCGGGCACCATCCTGCAGACCTGATAGGTGCGAACACGCTGCTCGGGCACCATCTTGCACACCTGGTAGGAGCAGGTGCGGACACGCTGCTCGGAGACCATGCGGCAGACCTGATAGGTGCGAACACGCTGCTCGGGCACCATCTTGCAGACCTTGTACTCGCAGGTGCGAACACGCTGCTCGGGCACCATCTTGCACACCTGGTAGGTGCGAACACGTTGCTCCGGCACCATGGTGCAGACCGTGTAGTTGCAGGTCTTCACCCGCTGCTCCGACACCATCTTGCACACCTTGTAGCACTGCTTCTCGACGACGGTCTCCCGCTCGTAACGGACGCAGTTCACCTGCTTCTCACATTCCACCGGCACCCACGTCTTCTTCGTGATGGTGCGGGGCGGGCACTGCTCCTCGACCTTGCAGACCTTGCCGGGAACGTAGCAACGCTTGCCCGTGCAGGGATCGCAGACCCAGCAGCCGGGCTCGCGGATGCACTTCGTGATCACCGGACCGGGGATCTCGCAGGTCTCCGTCTCCCAGCGGCCACTGCAGACCTTCACGGTCTTGGTGTAGTGGACCGGCTTGCAGACCGTCTTGCAGATCTCCCGCTCGCGAGTCTCCCATACCGGCTTGCAGACGGTGTAGGGGATCTCCTTGGTGCGGGTCTCCTGGACCGGCTTGCAGACGGTGTAGGTCTGCTCACGGGTCTCATACACCGGCTTGCAGACCGTGTAGGGGATTTCCTTAACGCAGGTCTCGTAAACCGGCTTGCAGACGGTGTAGGTCTGCTCGCGAGTCTCATACACCGGCTTGCAGACGGTGTAGGGAATTTCCTTCGTCATCGTCTCGTAGACCGGCTTGCAGACGGTGTAGGCCTGCTCACGAGTCTCATACACCGGCTTGCAGACGGTGTAGGGGATCTCCTTCGTCATCGTCTCGTAGACCGGCTTGCAGACGGTGTAGGCCTGCTCACGAGTCTCATACACCGGCTTGCAGACGGTGTAAGGGATTTCCTTCGTCACCGTCTCGTAGACCGGCTTGCAGACGGTGTAGGTCTGTTCGCGGGTCTCATAGACCGGCTTGCAGACGGTGTAGGGGATTTCCTTGGTCACCGTCTCGTAGACCGGCTTGCAGACGGTGTAGGGAATCTCCTTCGTCATCGTCTCGTAGACCGGCTTGCAGACAGTGTAGGTCTGCTCGCGAGTCTCATACACCGGCTTGCAGACCGTGTAGGGGATCTCCCGGGCAAAAGTCTCGTAGACCGGCTTGCAAACGGTGTAGGCCTGCTCGCGGGTCTCGTAGACGGGCTTGCAGACCGTGTAGGGGATTTCCTTGGTGATCGTCTCCCACACCGGCTTGCAGACTGTGCTGCGGATCTCGCGGGTCTTCGTCTCGTACACGGGCTTCATGACCGTGTAAGGGATCTCCTTCACGAGCGTTTCCCACACCGGCTTCGAGACGGTGTAGTTGATGGTCCGTGAACGGGTCTCCCACACCGGCTTGCACACGGTGTATTCGACCTCTTTGAACGACTTCTCTGTCTCGTAGCGGACGCAGTCGATCTGCTTCTGCTCGACGACTTTTTCGCAAATTGTCTTGTAGCAGGTGTACTGCTTCTGCTCATACACGACGTCCTTCACGAGCCGTGTGCCGCAGCACGAAGGCTTGCTGGCACAGCTCGGCTCGCTGGCCGACGTCTCACAACTCGAACACCCTTCACGAGCCTGCGCGAAGCTGACCGTGGTCATCTTCGTGCCGTCGTGTTTATAGCTGGCAAGCCCGCAGTAGGCCGCGTCGGCGGGTTGGCCCGACAAGGCGATACTGACGAGTGCCAGCAAACAACAAAGCCACGTACTTTTCATGTCTGCTGCCTCTCTTGAGGACGGCTCCTGGAACTGGAAGGAGAGAAAGGGAACGAACCACTGGGGGAACGGCGTAGCAATCCACGGCCGTACCTCTTGAAGGATCGGCCACAAACTCGCCGCAGGTTGACAAGTCCCCGCAATCCGCGCTGTTTTTCCAGAGCCCCAGGTGCGTTACAGTCGTCGCGGACGGCATGACCGTCATGTCTTGATTGGTATTTGCCGGCTATCCCGGTAGATTCATGCCCATTCCGGGTTCCGGTCAGGGCGAGGGCGTTCCCATGACAGATCAGCGATCGCAGACTGCCCCGCCGGGAGAATTCCCATCCGACGCCCCCGTGCCCAAGGTGGTGGTCAGCCGCCTGAGCCTCTACCTGCGTGAACTGCAACGGCTGGAGGCGGCCGGACAGCAGACGATCTCATCGGGCCAGCTGGGCGCGCTGCTGGGCTTCAGCGATGCCCAGGTCCGCAAAGACCTCGGCTTCTTCGGGCAGTTTGGCTATCCCGGCGTTGGCTATCGATGCGACGAACTGATCCAGGCGATGCGGGACATCCTCGGCACGAACCATGCCTGGCCGGTGGTGATGGTCGGCGTCGGCAATCTTGGCCAGGCGCTGCTCGGCTACCGCGGCTTCGGCCGGCAAAACTTTTCGATCCTCGCCACCTTTGATGCAGATCCTGCGAAGGTGGGCCAGACCATCCAGGGGATCCGTGTCCGGCATCTCGAGGAGTTGCCGGCGGTCGTGAAAGCCTCGGGCATTCGCCTGGGAATGATCGTCGTGCCCGCCGCCCAGGCCCAGGCCGTGGCCGACCGACTCGTGGCCGCCGGGATCGAGGGGATCGTGAACTTCGCCCCGGTCACGCTCAGTCTGCCGCCGCAGGTGCAGGTCGTGGCGGTGGACCTGGCGATCGAACTGGAACAGCTGTCGTTCGCGGTGACGAACAAGCTCCCCAAGGCCACCGCGGACCCGGCCCATTGGCCGCGAGCGTGAGCAGCGACATGGAGCGTCAGGATTGAAAAGTCTTCATGACGCATCGCGATCGGTACGGGGAGCGTTGATTGGCGCCGAGGGTGCCGGGACGCTGACACGTTGCAGCCAGGCGGAAAAATCCTGCAGCGTCGACTCGCCGGCAGCCAGAGCGAGAGTCTGAATCACGGCATCACGCTCGTCGCCATTGAACCGGACGCCGTTGACCTCGAGGAATAGGGTGGCCGCCAGGAAGCCGCTCCGCTTGTTGCCATCGATGAAGGGGTGATTCTTGACGATGCCGTGCGCGTAGGCAGCGGCCAGATCAAAGAGCGACGGTTTTTCGTATGTGAAGACGTGTTGCGGTCTGGCCAATGCTGAGAGCAGCAGCCCCTTGTCGCGAACCCCTGGGCCGCCGCCAAAACGCGCGAGCAGTTTGTCGTGAAAGGAGAGACAGTCCTCCTCCGTCACCCACACCGGCTCGTTCATTTTGCGAGTTCGTTCAACGCGTTGCGGTATCGCTGGATCAGGTCGTCGGCAATGGCCGCCTTCTCCGCGAAACCCGGGCAGTGCGCCGACAGCCGGACCGACCCCTCGGCCGCCTCTGTGAGGTAAAGATGGTCACCCTCTTTGACGTTCAATAACGCCAAGGCCTCCGTGGGGATGATCACGCCGAGGGAGTTACCGATGCGACGGACTTTGAGATCAAGAGTCATGTTTCAACTATAGTGGCAACTCAAGACGGTTTCAAGGCAAGGGTTTCGCCAACGCTGGCCATTCGACGCCCAGTTCGATCACACGCTGGAACCATTCCGCATCCACGCCCTTGAGCGAGAGATCCTCGTCGTGTGCCCCCCAACGCAAAGTTCAGTCACCTCGTCCGAGGAAGTGGAAACGAAAGCCACCGAGTGCTTACGATCCACGCTTCTGGAAAACGCTTCTTCATCCGTCACAAGTCATTCGTTGCCACCAGACGTTATCCAATAGAGGAACCTGCCGTGATATGCCGTAGTGCCAGTGCAAGCGTCGGGATGGGATGGTGTGTCGCCGCCTGCGTGGCGGCATTGCTTCTCGGTGGATCAAGCCATGCCGCAGAGGTGACCGGGGCCACCGAAACAATCCGGCTCTGGCCGGGAGATGCGCCCGGGGCGCTCGGCACTGCCGACCAAGACATCCCCGTGGTGGCCTGGTGGCCGGCGACCAACGCAAAGCAGCCGACGGCGGCGCTGGTGGTCTGTCCTGGTGGCGGCTACGGCGGGCTCGCCGACCACGAGGGCAGCGACTATGCCCGATGGCTCAACTCGCAGGGGATCGCCGCCTTCGTGCTCCGCTACCGGCTGGGCAGCAAGGGCTACCGGCATCCCGTCATGCTCGGCGACGTCTCGCGTGCCATGCGGCTGGTACGGGCCGATCATGCGAGGCTGGGCATCGATCCGGCGCGGGTGGGAGTAATGGGTAGTTCGGCCGGCGGCCATCTCGCCGTCACGCTCCTCACCCACGGCGACGCCGGCGATCCTGCCGCCGCCGATCCAATCGACCGGCAGCCATCGCGGCCGGCCTTGGGCGTTCTCTGCTATCCGGTGGTCAGCATGCTTCCAGCCAACACCCACGCCGGCTCGAAGCGAAACCTTCTCGGTGAGAATCCGCCGGAGGACCTCACGCGTGAGCTTTCGGGTGAACTGGCCGTGAACGGAAACACACCGCCGGTGTTTCTCTGGCATACAGTCGAGGACAAGGGCGTGAAACTCGCGGGCGTGCTCGATCTGGCCGCGTCGCTCGACCGGCATGGCCGGCCCTTCGAACTTCACGTCTACGAGAAGGGGCCCCATGGCATCGGCCTCGGCGTCCGCCCCTACGATCCGGAGAAGCTCCACCCCTGGACGATGGAATGCCGCCGCTGGCTGTTCGAACAAGGCTTCGGCGACGATTGAATGGGCAGGCATCCCGCGAAGGGCTATCCCATCGCTGACGCTCCGGGCTTGTATGACGGGCTCGTATGGGGCATCCCATAGAAGCCCCCCGCGTGAGCCGGGGGATACGGGGCTTGAACACCATCCCGCGTGGCCCGCAGGCGACTGAACACGAAAAACACTGCCCGGGCGGCTATCAGTCCGGCTCGCCGGTGTGCTAAAAAAGGGTTTCTTGCCCGATGGTGTAACGGTAGCACAAGGGATTTTGGTTCCCTTTGTCTAGGTTCGAATCCTAGTCGGGCAATCGGCTCATTGGCCCGCCGTGGCCTTCCGCGGCGAACCGCTTCATGGCCGGCCCTGCACCCCGAAGATTCGTTTCCCGCTGGCGACCGGGAGACATGGCTCTTTTCCTCCCCAAGGTCTGGCCCAAGTTTTGGCCCGAGGTATGGCACAGGGGCGTCTGCTTCAGATGGGGGACTTACGCCATGGCGACGCCGGCGGGAAGGGTCTCTGGTCTGGCTGCCACAAGGTGCCACCAGCTTCCTACCGTCGTAAAGCTGGGATTGCCGCTGCCCGTTCAAGCGCGGCCACCGTGAACGCCAGCGGATACAACTGCTCGTCGTACCAGAGTTGTGCGAAGTAGAGGCCGATCGGGGCAGCCGGAAAACGGTTGCCGGCGTCGGTCCGGTCGATCAGCCAGGCCACACCCCGAGTAACCGCCTCGACCGCCCGGCGTTGGATCGCCATGTCCGCGGATTCCGCGGCCACGCGTGCGAGCGCTTCGACGGTGACGGCAGTCTCCTCGATCGATGGCGGCAGCCCCGGGCCGCCGCCCATGCCGCCGTCGGCTGCCATCGACGCCATCAGCCAGGCGGCCCCCCTCGCGTCGAGAGTGGCCAGCACGACCTTCGCCGTTCCATAGGTCGGATTGGCCTGCGTGGGATGGTGTTCGTTGCCAAACCAGAGCGGGCACCACGACCCGTCGGCTGCCTGCGTTGTTGCGATGTAGCGGACCGCGGCCGAGAGCATGCGGCCGACAGCGGGGCTGCGGGGCTGCGGTGGTGGCATCCGCGACCAGTGCTCCACGGCCCGGATTGCGTGCGCTGTGATATCGGGGCAGGAGGTATCGAACGGCAGCCGGCCCCACCCCCGGCAGAACGTGGGAATCCCGCCGTCCCGGTTGGCGAGTTGGGCAAGCCATACAAGTCCGGCAGCGGCCGCCTGCCGGACGTTCGCAGGAGCATCACGGTCTTCTACGGCCTCAAGCATCGCCAACGCCGCAACCGCGCCCGACGTGTCGTCGGCATCGGGAACGCCACCGGGCAGATCGGTCCATGCCCAGCCGCCGGCTGCCGCGCCGGTGGCCGGATGCACCCGCTGCCATTGCTGTTGCAACAGCCAGCGGCGGATCGCTTCACGTTCGGACGGACCCAGATGTTCGGCCAGCCGGCCACCTGCAGCCAACGCCGCGACCGACCCCGTGGTCACCCACGTGGCGAGATTCGTGTCGATCGGCCATGAGCCGTCCGGCCGCTGCGACGCCGTCAAAAACGCAACGCCACGGCGAGCGACGGGATGCTCCGCGAGCCCCATGCCGGCGAGGCTCATCGTCACGAATGACGTCAGCGGTGTCGCCTCCAGGTAGCCGCCGTTCTCCGGCTGGATGGAGGCGAGCGTGTGGAGCGTCGGCTGTCTGGCCGCCGTCCTGACCCAGGCCGGCGGCCCCCACGACGGCGCCGCCGCATGTCGCACCTGCCCGATGGCGATAAGTGCCGGCAGCGCGTAGCTGACCACCTGCATGTCGACCAGACGAAACCATGACTGCGGCAACGCCGCGAGTTCGAACGGAAGCTGCGGGATCACCCGCCATGCCGCGGGCCGCCGCGGATCGCCAAACCGGCCGCAGAGCGCGACATGCGTGAGGATCGGCACGCTAAACGTGCGGTCTCGGCCATAGATGCCGCCCAGAGCATGCGCGAGTGCGTCGGCGTCGAGGCCGCCGGCACGAGCATCGATCCATGCCGCCGCGCGGGACACCGCTCCCGCAACGCCATCGATGGTCGGAGCACGCCCCGCGTCATCCTCCGCGAGCGCAGCAAGCGTGGCCCAGCAGAGGATGGTGGTCGAGAGATTGCCGCGGCTGGCGGTCGTGTCGCCCCAACTGCCGTCGGACAACTGCGTGGCCGCGAGCCAGCGTGCTCCGAGCCGCATGCGGCCCGCATGCGTGTCGGCATCCACGAGCCGGAGGGCGTTGATGGCCGTGGCGGTGGAGAGCGGGCTCGACGAGAGTGCCCCGACCCAGTGGCCGGCGGCCGTCCGGCGGCCGAGCAGTTCTGCCACGGCCGCGCAACGGGTGGCGTGGAACGTGCTGGATTCGAGGATGTCGGGAGAACGGGACATCAGAGCCTTCGGGAGAGGGAAGGAACAACCGTGGCGGGACCAGATACGGTGGATGAAGCAACAACAAGATGCAATCTTGTCGGCACGGGGGTAGAGCAACAACAAGACGCAATCGTGTCGCCACGGGGGGCATCAGACACTGCAATGACCGAGGGCGATCAGTCCGTAAAAGGTGTATTCCGCGTCCGGCTCGTCGTCGGCCCACGAGCCGTGGAAGGCGCCTTCCGCCGTCCAGAGCGTGTCGATGAAGTCGAGCATCCTCTCGCGATGCTCTCGCCACGGCACCTCGAGGGCGTCGAGCGCATGGAGCGAGACCGCGGTCGAGAGCAGGTCGGGGATCGGTGCGTCGGGGGCGGCCGTGAAGCCTCCAGCCGGATGACAACGGGCCAGCAGCCACTCGCCAACGCCCTGCGGCACCGGCCGGCCGAGGTTACGAAGCGTGGCGATCGCGGCCGCCGTCGCGGTCGTGGAGCCCTCTGGCCGGCCGGCTGCATTGGCCCAGCCGCCATCCTCGGCACGGAGCGAATGCAGACAGTTCACGATGCCCTCGGCTTCGGGGCCGGCCTCGGCCAGTGGCCGCTTGAGGTCGGCCATGGCATTGACCGCCAGAAAGCAGCCGTAGGCCGTGCCGCGGGGGGCGCCAGCGCGGGAGCAGTAGCCGCCGTCGGCCGCGCGGTGCCCTGTCACGCCGGCGAGGAGTGCCGCGCGGCTGTCGATCGGCAAGGCATCCACCGGCTGCGATGCCCAGGCCCGTGCCAGGCAGCAGCGGTGGACGAAGTCGAGGCCACCGCCAGCGCCGAAGGCGTCGAGGAAGCGAACGGTTGCCGCGGCCTGCTCGTTGCCGGCAGGCAGGGCATCCAGCGCCATCAGGGCGTCGAGCGAAAACGATGTGTAGTAGAGGTCCGGCTGCCCGCCACGGTTGCAGTAGCCGCCGGCCGACGCCGCGGTCGAGCCAAGAAACGACACGACCAGATCGGCCGCATCCCCAAGCGTCCGGCGGGCAAGACGGGCCACCTGGAGCATCTGGAGTCGCTGGCTCATGCCGAGGAGGCGGCCGCGACGGCGCTCGTCTGCAGTGCCGACTCAGGCGTTGACTGAGCCGCTGTCTGTGTGGCTGTCTCGCGGGCTGTCTCTCTGGCCGTTTTGGCCTCCTGCTCGCGGCAGTAGCCCTCGAAGGTGAGTTCGTTGAACATCTTCGCCAGCACCCGCCGCAGCAGGCCCTTCAGCGTCGCGTCGGAGAGGCCCTCGAGCGCCCGCACGGCCTGCTCCTTGTAGCCTTCGAGCAGCAAGGCCGCCTTCTCGTCGGCCTTCGCCGTGCGGATCGCCTCCCGAAGGCGGTCAGGCGTGGCCGCGGGATGGGGTTTCCCCGCCGTGATGGCGGCGAGCATCTCACGGTCGTCGCCTCGGGCCCGTTCGGCGGCGAGGGCGAGCACGACACTCGGCCGAGACTCGACGTTGCTCACGATCCCAGCGTCATCGAGCAAGTCTTCGAGGTCGTCCTTGATCTGGTAGGCGATGCCGACAGCCTCGCTGTAGGCACGCAGCGAATCGCGGACCTCGTCTGATCGGCCAGCTCCGATCGCGGCCAATTGCAGCGCCACGTCGAACGCGGGCGATGTCTTGAGCCGGAAAATCTCGAGCACCTGACGGCTCGCGAGCTGCGATGGGCTGCGGCTCCAGGCGAGTTCAGCCCCCTGCCCCTGGCAGAGGAGCCGTTGTGCGGACGCCGCCTCGCGGACGGCCAATCGGACGAGATCGGCATCGATGCCCGACTCGGCGAGCAGGCGGTAGCCCTCGCCGATCAGGAGATCGCCGACGTTGAGTGCGATCGGCACGCCGTGCGCTCCGCAGAGCGTGGGCTCACCATAGCGTTCAAGATCGCCGTCCTCGATGTCGTCGTGGACGAGTGATGCCTTGTGGAAGCATTCCACGGCCACGGCGATCCGCTGAATCGCCTCGATCCCGTCTGCGGCGATCCCGTCTGCGGCGTGAGGTTCGTCGGCGTCGTCGGCCGCCTTCTCCCGCAACGCCTCGAACACGGCAGCCGCCAGGAACGGCCGCCAGCGACGGCCGCCCACCGCCAGCCACTCCCTGCCGATCTCCTCCGCATGCCCGATCGGCGGACCCATCAGCCGGTCGAGCGCTGGCCTGTCGAACCAGGTCTTTACCGTGTCGTGCAGGCGGCCGAGATCGAGCCGCCGGGAACGGTCGGCCGCCTCCAGATGGATGTAGTCCCAGACCCAGTCGACATCGACCGTCGTGTCGATGCAGTCGTCTTGCAGCAGCGGCACGGCCACCGCGGGAATCGCGGCGGCCTGCACGTGCGGGAAGGTCTTTTCGAGCACCGGCATGCAGCTCACGCCGACGATCGCGTCGATCGTGCCGGTCTGCACCATCGCCATCACCAACGCCGAGCCCTCGGCCACGAGCACCGCGTAGCCGAGCCGTTCGGCCTCGGCCTGGAAATCCTGGATCGAGCACAGGCCGCACTGCTTGCAGAGCAGGCCAAACTCGTCGAACGGCGCCGGACAGCGGTTCTCGACCCTCAGGCACTTGGGCATGAGGAGGAGCCGGCGTTCGAAGGGCACGGCTGCCAGGGCATCACGCCACGACTCGTTGCTGACGATCACGACCGCGTAGTCGAGGTAGGTTTCGGCCAGCCCGGCTTCAGCGAGCGCCGTGGTCGCCCTTCGACGGAGTTCGTCCATGCCCAGCGGCGGCACAGCGCGGCTGCTGATCATGCCGCGTCGAACGGCCTGGAGGAGCGAGTCGCGATCGGCCTTGGTCTGGGGGATCGATGCCTGAGGCGTTCGCGACCGGATTACCGCCGGTGGCACGGGCGGCGGCAGGATCGCAAGTGCAATCGACGCTGGGTTGGCAGTGGACATCGCGGGCACCTCACAGGGGGAAGACACAGTATGCCCTTCGGCTCCGGCTTCGTCAGGTCGGCCCGTCTGTGGCCGGGTCTCTGGTGGAGTCTAAGGCCTGAGCGGTCTGGGCATGGGCCGCTGCCGCCTCCTTCGCGGCCAGGGCTCTGGCTGCGGCGGCGGCCGTCCGCTGCTGGATTTCCTCGGGCGACGGCAGGGAGTCGAGAACCTCCCGAGGTATCTCCGCTGCGTCGGCGAGCTTCGTGAGGCACCGGCGCCGCTCGGCGAGCGCCTGGTCCGCGCTGCGTTCCCGGGAAAACCGGGCCTTCGCGCCGGCACTCCGCTCCCGCAGTTTCGCGTAGATGTCGCCGCCGAGCAGTGAAGAAATATCGACCTTCATCTTCTCCCGGTTCACGTCGGCATCCGCCACCGGGCTGCCGTCGATCGGACCGGCGTGATACTTCGGAAACATGATCGCCACTTCGGGGCAGACCCGGGAGCAGGCAGGGCAGTTGACCTTGCAGTTGGCCGGATTCTCGACACGGAGGGTGTGGTCGACCGCCACGCCGTAGACATCGAACAGGCAGAAGCTCAGGCACTGCATGCAGTTGGTGCAGCGGGCCGTGTCGATCACCGGAAACCAGGGCTTCCAGGTTGCGGCGGTGTTGGCAATCGGCCCGTTGGCGACGACGGCGGCTTCCGGCGGCCGGTTCATTCGCCGCTCACCTCGGGCCGCCTCGACCAAGGCGATGGTCTCCGCGACCGACCGGCCCGTCACGTCGCAGACGACCACATCGCAGCGGCCGCTGGCATCGCTCACGGCGGGCGGCCCGGCGGGAAAACAGCCGATCACGATCATTGCACCGCCCATTTGCAGATCGGCCGCAGCCGCCCCCGCCCGCGTGACGGCATACCCACGGTCGAGCAGCCCCGCGAAGATGCCGGCCCGATCGGGAGCCGCCAGTGGCGTGGCTCCGGCGCCCTCGTAAACGACCACCCGTGGCGGCAGGAGCATGGGGGCGATCATGATGCAGTCCCTTCGCCCGGCGTGGCGAGAACACCGGCCAGCACGGTCTCGGCTGGGTCGGTCCGCATGTTGAGGATCTCCACTCCCTGCTCCCGCAGCGGCGCGTCGGCGAGCGTGAACAGCCCCTTCACTGCCCGAGGCCAGCAGGCCGCTATCCGAAGCGGACGATTCCCGCGGGCCAGTTCCTGGAGGTGCGGGTCGCGACGGGCGGCCATCTCGCAGAGGTCGGGCACCATCTCGAAGCCACGGCCTGCCGCGGCGAGGCCCTCGAGCACGGCATCCTTCACCGCGGCCGGAACGACCTGCGCATACGCGCAGCGGCAGTAGAGGATGCGAACGTCTTCGGCGGCGGGCAGGGCGTCGGCTCCGGACTCGGCCCCGGCCACCACCTGTTCCTCGGTCATGAGTGCACCTTTCCGGCCGACGGATACGTGCCGAAATCGTTGAACCAGTAGTGCTTCGCGAAACGATACATCCAGTGCTTCTCAGGAATCTCGCGGCCGGGGAGGTCCTGGCTCGATCGCGGCGTCATCGCCAGCAGTTCCTGCCGGGCGGTGCCCCGCTGGGTCGTGTCGCGGGCGCCGTGGCGATCGGCGATCTCCAGGATGAGCCGCGGGTTTTCGAGCACCACGCAGCCGCGGCTGTGGCTCGCGGCCGCATCACGCATGTCCTTCAAGAAGGCCGACTGCGTCACCTGCTCGTAGAACGAGCCCTGTCCGACCTGCTCCACCGCCAACTGGATGATGGGGCAGGGCTCGATGCCGCCCGACGGGCCGACGTGGTGCGTGAGACCGATCGCCATCGGGCAGAGGGCATCCCCCTTGTCGTCGTAATAGGCGTCGACGATCGCGATCGGCAGCCGCGCCCGCTGCTCCACCACGAAGCGCCGCACCTGCACGAGTTGGTCGGGCGTGAGTGCCAGTTCCGGCGACGCCTCCGGTCCGACGGGTCGATACCCGTGAAACCAGGCATAGTGCACGCCCATGTCGATCAGCCGCTGGAGCCAGCTTTCCGTGAGCATCGCATCGATGTTGGAGCGGCAGAGGCTCGTGGCCACGCCCGTGATCAGCCGCGCGTCGAGGCACATTTCCAGTCCGCGGAGTGAACGGTCGAGCACCTTGCGGCTGCCCCGGCGGATATCGCTCGTCGCCGCGTCGCCCTCGATGCTCACCAGCGGCGTCGCGTTTCCCAGCAGCTGGAGACGGCGGGCAATTTCGGGCGTGATCAGCTGGCCATTGGTGAAGATCTGGAAATAGCAGTCGCGGTGGGCGGCGAGCAGATCGAGCAGCCGTGGGTGCAGAAAGGGCTCGCCTCCGAGCAGTCCGAAGAAGACATTGCCGTGCGCCTTCGCGTCGCTGACGAGTGCGTCGAGTTCCTCGAACGGCACCATCGTCCGCGGCGCCTGCACGTCGACCCAGCAGCCCTGGCACTTGAGGTTGCAGGAGTTGATGACGGAGAGATGCAGAAACGGCGGAAAGATAATCCCACGCCGCCGCCGGGCCTTGAACTTTTCCACGGCGATCAGTCCCTTGACGCCGAAGTTCCAGCCGAACTTCCACAGGCAGTTGGGCGCCACGGAGGAGAGCATGTGGCCGGCCATCTGGGGGAGGATCATCGTTGACTCTTTGAGGGAACGCTCAATGGGGACGGGAGCGATTTTCGCTGCGAAAATCGCTCCCGTCCCCATTTATACCCGAGCGGCGATCCGGTGGGTGGGCACGGGCCTGCCGGGACGAAAGTGTTCGAGGTGGAGGAACTCGTGGGGGAGCCCCGCCACGCAGCTCGATACCGCCGCCCGTACGGCCCGCTCGAGGCTCTCGGGGTCGGCCTCGGCCCGCAGGTTGATGAGCAGTCGGCCGATGTCGATCGGCTCGGACAGCCGGTGCGAGAGGTGGGCCGCGTCGGCGGTGCGGACGAGGTTGGCCGCGGCGAGTTCGTAGGGATCGCCCTCGATCGCAAGCGTGCCCTTGAGATGCGCGATTTCGTGGCCACTGGCGGCGAGGGTTTCGCGGATCTGGGAGAGGATCGCCACGAGCAGTGTGTTGCCGTCGAACTCAGCCGCGTCAGCCGCGCCGATCCGCACCTCGGCATTGAGCCAGCCCAGCAGCGACTCGCCAAGGGCGTAGCGGTCGTAATCGATCTCGGCGATCGCAGCCGCCTGCGAGTTCTCGGCGAGCAGCCGCTCGAACCACACGCCGAGACCAATGCCGTCGCGGGCCGAGCATTCGAGGATGATAGCCTGCGGGTTGACCGCCACGAGGGCGGCGCGGAGCAAATCCAGCCGCGGGGCATCGACGAGGTCGCACTTGTTGATGACGATGATCTCCGCCTCTTCCAACTGCTTGCGGTAGATGTAGCCCACGTGTTCGGAGAGCTTCGCGGTGGCGAGCCCCAGCACCCGTTCGGCCCGCAGCGGATCGACGACCACGCTCATCGGCGCCACCGTGAACCGGTCGCCATAAATCTGCTCCAGCGGCAGCGTCACCGTGGCCACGAGGTCGGTGCAGCTGCCCACCGGCTCGGCGATCAGCACATCGGGTGCGGTCTCCCGCACCAGAGATTCGGCCGCCTCGACCAGCGACGTGAACCGGCAGCAGAAGCAGCCGCCCACGATCTCCTCGACCGGCATGTGGTGGGCTGCGGCGAGGGCCGTGTCGACAAGCCCTCCGCCCTGATCGTTCGTGACGAGACCCACGCGGAGACCGCGGGCGGTGAGCCATTCGGCCAGCCGCAGGATCGACGTCGTCTTGCCGGCCCCGAGAAATCCGCCGACCATCACGTATCGGGCTTTCGCAGCGGTCATGCATCGTCTCCAGATTCTGATCCAGACTCGGCAGACGGGGCGGGCTTCTGGGCAGCGTCCACGTCGCCATCACTATAGCGGGAGGCCTGCAACTGATCGATTGTCGCGGTGAGCAACGCGATGTAGCCGTGCACATCGAGAAAGTCCGGCGTGGGCGTGCCCTGCACGGCGTAGAGCCAGCCCGCGCCGTAGGGATCGGAGTGCGTCAGGCAGGCCTCGGCAGTGAGTGCCGGATTGACGGCCTGCAGCGTCCCGTCGACGACACAAAAAAGGTCGCTCACGGCCTTGAATCCCTCGACGGTGCCGAGCCGCTCGCCGCCGGCGACGGTCTGGCCCGGCTTCACCTCCAGCACCATCTCCACCAGTTCGCCGAGCATCCGCGTGGCAAACTTCGTGAAGCCGACGTGCCAGAGCCGCGGCGTGTCACCGGTTGAGGCATCGTTCGAGGACAGACTAGCAGTACCGTCCGCCGGCCGCATCCAGAAGTGTGAGGGCGTGTAGAGGCAGTCGACGGGGAACCGCGCCGAGAAGTGGGCATGCCGAAAGCGGACGGTTTCCATAGACAGCGATGCTACCCGCCCGTGAGCCGCCCCCGCAACGGGCTGCGGGGCTCCACGCCTACCGCGACGGCGGCCGCGACTCGAGTGCGAACGTGAAGTCGTTCTTCGCGGCCGATTTCACCTCGGCGGTGAAGCCGCTGGTGTTGGCGTCGGTGTAACGCACCGGAATCAGCGACTTCGGTGGCGGGGGCGGCGATTTTGGATCGAAGGCCGGCATTTCCTCCTCGCAGATGATCACCACCTTGTGAAAGCCGACGAGGGCACCGTCGCCCGGTTTGAATGCCGTCAGCGAAAACCGGCCATCCGTCCCGATGAGGCCCACCGCCATGCGGCCCTTCGTGCCCTTGCTGCTGTCTGGCACGAACTGCACCTGCCCCTTGGTGAGCGGCTGGCCGTCGAGCGTGACGACACCGCCCACCTGACTGGCCCACGGCGATCTGCGAATCGGGTCGGAACTCTCCGAACATGAATGTCTTGGACGTGCCGTCCAGGATGTCCTTGATCTTCGTGGTCGCTGCTTGGGTCACGCCCGCGGCGGACTGCATTCCGAACACGCCCCGCTTGGCTGCAACGTAGTCGTTGGCAGTTCCTCGCACGCCGAGGTAGCAGGTCACGCCGGTGGTGAACGAGCCACCAGAGTAATACTGGTAGGCGCTGCCCGATTTCCTGTTGCCATAGGAAGGGCAGAGGAAGGCCGTGGGTGGCATCGTGCCGCCAGCCGCCGTGGCGTTTACCGGGTCGTTGAAGTCCTTCGTGAGGTCGAATTTGGTGTAGCGAACCGTTTCTTCGATGAAGGGCAGGACCATCACCAGCGATCCGAGAGCCTTGGGACCGCACGTCCAGTTGTAGGTGCCCACAACGTCCGCAAAGGCCGTGTTTTACGCGATCGCAACGATCTTTTACGGTTCGAGACACTCCAATCGCCACGACGCACACCAGGAACTTGACGCCGCACAGATTCATTTGTACAGTACACATCGCCGGTGGCCATCAGCATCTTCGTCCCCCTTGGAACACCGCCCATGATTAGAGGCGTAAAGTATCTCTATAACGAACTCGGCGAGCGGACCGCTGTGCTGATCGATCTGCGTCAGGGCCGTGGCCTGTGGGAGGATATTCTCGACGTGGCAACCGCACGGCTGCGGGAACATGAGCCGAGCGAGAACTGGGCCACGTTGCGAGGGAGGCTCGAAAAGTCGGGACGACTGAAGAAGGTAAAACGCCGTGCATGAGGTACGGGTCGGCCGGTCTGCTACCAAGGAACTGGAAGGGCTGCCGCAGCAGGTCCTGACACGAATCGCCGACAAAATTGACGGCCTTGCGAAAAATCCGCGACCGCTTGGCTCGAGAAAACTCCGCGGAGCCGACGATCTTTGGCGGGTTCGTGTCGGAGATTACCGCATCGTATACGCGGTAGACGATGACGCCGCCACCGTCGAAATCCGGGTCATCCGACATCGCAAGGATGCGTATGGCCCTTCCTAGTCTCCGAGAAAAAAGTCTCCGAGAAAAAAGAAGCTCTGGAGAGCTGACCATTCGGTCGTGAGACCGCCTTTGTCTTCGGCGCTGCCCGCTACCGCACCCGGCGTGGCGTTCACTACCGCGACGGCGGCCGCGACTCGAGTGCGAACGCAAAGTCGTTCTTCGCGGCCGACTTCACCTCGGCGGTGAGGCCGCTGGTGATTGCGTCGGTGTAGCGGATCGGAATGAGCGACTTTGGCGCCTGCATTGCCACCTTGGAATTGGGATCGAATGTTGGCAGGTCCTCCTCGCAGATGATCACCACCTTGTGGAAGCCGACGAGGGCACCATCGCCCGGTTTGAATGCCGTCAGCGAAAACCGGCCATCCGTCCCGATGATGCCGACCGCCATCCGGCCCTTCGTGCCCTTGCTGCTGTCTGGCAAGAACTGCACCTGCCCCTTGGTGAGCGGCTGGCCGTCGAGCGTGACGATGCCGCCCACCTGTCCGAGTGGCGGTATCTTCACGCCGCTGCAGCCCGAGACTGCGACAATCGCCACGGCGACAGCGCACCAGGACTTCAGGATCACTGTCAGAGACATTCCAGATTCCTTCGGGGGATGTTTGTTGGCGGTGTTTGTCGCGTAAGGAAGACGTTTCGGTCACTCGAAAAGCGTGTTGGTTTCGCCACCGGCGATCGTCGCCAGATTCTTCCAGACCGTGATGTCGATGTTGTCGCCGACGAACCCAGTACTGGCATCGGCCCTGACCATGTGCACGCCGCCCCGGTGCCACGAACTGAAGGAATGCGACGCCCACTGTATGTATTGGGTAAACCCGGCGACCTGATTTGGGCTATACAGCATGGTCTTCGTGCTGCCGGAGCCCTCCAGGACGTGGCCCAACGACCAGGGGCACCAGCGATTGTCCGGGTCGATCGTGGTGGACTGGCCCACGACGATCTGCGAGTCGGGCCGGAATTCGCCATAGATGAACGTCTTCGACGTGCCGTCCGTGATGTCCTTGATCTTCGTGGTCGCCGGATTCGCGTACGGGAGTCCTGAATAAAATCCGTTTCCGGTGAGTAGCAACCCAAAGACACCGCGAGTGGCTTTATTCGAGTAATCGTTGGCGGCGCCCCGCACGCCGAGGTAGCAGGTCACGCCTGTGGTGAAGTTGACGCCGGTACCGGGACAATAGTGGTTGGCCACCGCCGATTTCTTTTCGCCATAGGACGGGCAGAGGAAAGTGAGCGGTGGCATCGTGCCGCCGGCCGCCGTTACGTTCACCGGGTCGTTGAATTCCTTCGTGAGGTCGAACTTGTTGTAACGGACCGTCTCCTCGATGTATGGCAGGATCATCACCAGCGGCCCGAGGGCCTTGGGGCCGCATGTCCACCGCATATCGCCCAGCGTGGCGCCCGGGAACACGCTGCGGGCGTCGTGAAAGTTCAGCAGCCCCAGTCCCAACTGCTTCATGTTGTTGATGCACGCGCTCCGTCGAGCCGATTCGCGGGCCGCCTGCACGGCCGGCAGGAGCAGGCCGACGAGCGTGCCGATGATGGCGATCACCACCAGCAATTCAACAAGGGTAAAACCCCGTTGCGGGCGGGACGAGCCGCCCGGCGAAACCTGAGAACGTGACGGATTCATGGGGGCACCTGTGAAGAGATAAGAAGATAAAAACATCAAATGAGAGATTAGTCATCGATACCGGCATGGGTGACAGAACTGGCCGGACAGACATTCCCTGTTGGACGCCAGAAAATGGTCCATCGGGGATTTTTGTGGGTAGCTCCGTAGGGGAGAATGCCGCCTTTCCCCGGAGGCAAGGCGGATGTTCGACACGGAGCTCTACCAGCAGGTTCTTGGCTTGACGGCCCCTTGGAAGGTGAC
>Ga0247835_1001036_pt1 | contig 36049 bp, 35 predicted proteins | sample LaCtaG_3_FD_189912 | JGI IMG/M metagenome (GOLD analysis project Ga0247835, IMG submission 189912) | Freshwater microbial communities from meromictic Lake La Cruz, Castile-La Mancha, Spain - LaCruzMarch2015_13.5m | ecosystem: Environmental > Aquatic > Freshwater > Lake | place: Spain: Castile-La...
GATGATTGCCGTTGTCGCCGCCTACGTCGGAGTCGGCTACTCGACGGTCACCGTCGACGGAACAACCGGGTAGTTTCGGTTCGGTGAGCGTTCGTCCATTGCGCCAGTCGGTGCGCCCGAGCCCGATATTCCTCGTTCTCGTCGGCCTAACCGCATTCGGTGGCGTTATGGCCTGGATGGCCGCCCAAAACACCCGCCCACTGGCCTACGCCGGAGTGTTCCTGTTCGTCATCGCCGGGTGGGTGGTGTCGCTGTGCCTGCACGAATTCGGCCACGCCTACACCGCCTGGCGCTTCGGTGACCACGATGTGGCGGCTCGGGGTTATCTGACGCTGAACCCGTTGAAGTACTCCAGTCCGCTGCTGTCGCTCGGCCTGCCGTTGCTGTTCATCGCACTCGGCGGGATTGGCCTGCCCGGTGGCGCGGTCTACATTCGCACCGGTCTGATGACCCCGCGGCAGCGCACCCTGGTGAGTCTGGCCGGACCGCTGGCCAACCTGGTGCTGGCGGTCCTCCTGCTGGGCACCGCGCGGTTGTTCTACGACCCGAAGCACGCGGTCTTCTGGGCGGCGGTGGCGTTCCTGGGCTTCCTGCAGCTCACCGCGCTGGTGTTGAACCTGCTGCCGATACCGGGACTCGACGGTTTCGGCGCCCTGGAACCGCACCTGAGCCCGTCGATCCGGCAGCAGCTGGAGCCCGTCAAGGGGTACGGCTTTCTCATCCTGCTGGTGGTGCTGCTCGCCCCGGGCCCTAACCGCTGGTTCTTCTCCGGGGTCTTCTGGCTGTTCGACCTGTCCGGGGTGCCGGGCGCGCTCGCGTCGGTCGGCAACCAGTTGACTCGCTTCTGGTCTGCCTGGCTGTAGCTTCTGTCTGCTAAGAGTTGATTCATAAGTCGGCTGGTGCGGACTGTTGAACCGTTGGGTTGCTGCTTGTTCGCCTGGTCCGCCGACGTCCCCAGGTGTAGCCGTGGGGTCTGTTGCGGGGTAGGGCGGGGCGTTCCCCTTGTCCGGCAGGGGCCCCAGGGTTGGGGCTGCCATCCTCACCAGCACCCGGTGTGGTGGTCGGGTTGTGGTGGATGGTTGACCGGACCGGCCCCTCGTGCTGGGCCGCTTCCCGGTTGACCGGGATGTCGTGGACGCGCCCGGCGAGCACGCTGTCGTGCAGTCGCTGGCGCTGGTTGTGATCGATGCGCGCGGTGCGCGGGTCGGAGGTGTCGGTGAGCGCGACGGTGGCGGCCATCGCGGCGGAAACAATGTCGCGGTCACCTTCGATGCCACAGGGGCAGGTGTGCCAGCGCTGGGAGAGGTTCTTTGTGGTGCGGGCACCGCAGGTGCAGTGTTGGGACAGGGCGGTGGTGAACGTCGACGCCTTGAGCAAGGCGCCGCCGGTGGCGGCGCACTCGCCGGCCAGGCGGGTCAGCATCCTGCCGGGGCTGAACGCGGCGATCCCGCGGCCCCACCGCCGCGCCCAGGTCCGCACATCGACGTCTTCGGTGATCAGGTGGGGGCCGTGGGCGGCGACGATCGCCTGCGCGGTGTGGCGGGCGAAAATGTCCTTGCGCCGGGCGGTCGCTGATGCGGCCGCGGCGTGATCGGCGCGCAGATCCCGGTATGCCTGGGACACAACATCTTTGCGGTAGGCCTGGACGGGGCTGCCCGCACTGGTGGCCACCCGGGCGCCGGCGGGGGTATCGACGGTCCTGGTGGGCAGCCCAGCTGCGGCGCGGCGCCCGGCGCGGGCCTGCTGGTGTGGGGACAGCCGGTACTGGTTGGCATTGGTTGCGCGCCGGGAGCGGTCCAGGGCCCGCATCCGGTCGCGGGCCTTCTTGGCCTCCCGCGCAGTGGCCTGCCGCTGGGCCGGGGTGGCGGCGACATTCGACGTAAGCACGGCTGGCCGCTCGCCGTGGGTGTCGATGCTGGCCACAGCAATATTGGAGACGTTGCCGTCGACCCCGCCGATCCGCCCGGTCGGTGCGCCCTGCCGCAGCCCGGCGGTGGTGGGGCCGATCCAGCCGGGGCCGAGGGTCGTCAGGTGGGCCTGATAGCGCCAGCCGCCGGGGGCGCGGCGGTCCCGGATGCGGCACAGGTCGATCTTGTGCCAGCACGCCGGATCGGCCAGGAAGTGCGCCAGTCGGCCGAACTGACCCGCCCCCTGCGCCAGGCGCACCGGCATCACGAGATCCCCACCGGTAAGGCCCGTGTAGACCACCGCCAGTGGGCCGTCGTAGTCCCACCACGACCGCCGGCCACCGGCCGGTGCGGGCAGACGTTGCGGCTGGGCCACGACGCTGCGGCCGGACTCCACTGCGACAGCCGCCGCGATAGTGGCGCGCTGGCCGTAGGTGTTGAGGTGGCCCTGCAGCGAGCCGACCAGCCGGTAGGTCTCCCACACCGGCTGGGTTTTGGTGTGGGAGCGGGCCCGGCCAGGAATCCGGGTGAAGTCCCACCACGACCCCACCCGGGGCGGACCATGCCGCCGCCCGCGGCCATCGGGGAACAAGAACCGGTCACAGGACTGCCACACCTCGTCGGCGACATGCAACGCGGTGGCCTTGGTCAGCTGGGCACGCATCCACCCGGCCCGCTCGACATGAACTTTCGCCCGGTCCTCAACGGCCTTGCGGTTCAAGCCAAGTCGACGACGAACCGCCTGCGGGTCCCCGGCCCGCTCGTGGCGGGCGGCAAGATAGGCGCGGCTGGCCGCCCTTGCGTCCCGCTGCACCGCGCGACGCAGCCGAAACACTGCATCCCAATGCTTCTCGACCCGCCGGCGCATCACCACATCACTGGAGAGGTCCAACTCCAGTGCGATGACCGCCACCTGCTCAGGGCGGCGCCAATTCGCCGTCTTCGACTTCCCCCGCCGCCGCGCCGCCGCGACAGCAACTACCGCCGGATCAGGCAACGGGGCAGTCTTCACGCCCCGATTCTGTCGTAGGCCTCTGACAAATCCGGACAGGTGAGGATCACCAGACTCGGCCCGGCAGACGTCTACGCCCTGACCGGCATCACCGCGGCCGAGGTCGACCGCATCGCCGCCACCACCAATCCCAGGCATCGGCGGGGCCGCCCACCAGGGCTGACCCACCCCGACCGCGTGCTGCTGACGCTGGTCGCGCTGCGCACCAACCTCACCGAACGTGCCCTGGCGGCCATCTTCGACATCAGCCAGCCCACCGCCCATCGAATCATCCGCGATCTCACCGCCGCCGTCGCCGGGTTGTTCGTCCCCGACGAATTCGACAGCACCGACACCCTGCTCTTGGACGGAACCCTCATCCCGGTCCACGATCAGTCCATTACCCGCCCGAGCAAGAACTACCGGCGCTCGGTCAACATTCAGGTGATGGCCACCCTCCATCGCCGGATCGTGCACGTAGGCAACCCCTGGCCCGGTAACCGTAACGACATCGTCGTCGCCAAAGCCACCATCACGCTGCCCGCCGGGATCACCACACTGACCGACGGCGGCTACCGCTCCATGCCCGGTGCGACACTGCCACCCACAGACGACCCCGCCCGCCTCGCCGAACACCGCCGCCGGCGCGCACGGATCGAACACATCCTGGCCCGCATGAAGGACTGGCAGATACTTCGCCAATGCCGACGACGCGGCAACGCGATCAACCTCGCCGCCCGCGCCGTCGCCTACCTCTGGAACACCAAGCTGGCACGCTTATGAATCAACCCTTAGCTGAAAAAGCCGCGCCAAAAAGTTTGTACGGCAGCGGACCCCCCACGAACCGCTGCCGTACCCGAACGACGTTACGCCGGGCGTTCCGATTCCTGATAGGGACTTAAGTACTCGCCGTCGATGACCCCGGGCCAGGTCCAGTAGATTTCAGCCATGGGCGCCGGACACAGCCACGGCAGCGCCGATACCCGGGTCAGCCGCATGATCATCGCCTCGGCGATTCTGGGGGTTTTCTTCGTCGTCGAACTGACGACAGCGCTGACGATCAATTCACTGGCGCTGCTCGCCGACGCCACCCACATGCTCACCGACCTGGTAGCACTCTTCATGGGGCTGACGGCGGTGCTGCTGGCCCGTCGGGGCTCGAAGTCACCGGCGCGGACCTACGGCTGGCATCGCGCCGAGGTGTTCACCGCGGTGGCCAACGCGGTGCTGCTGCTCGGGGTCGCGGGTTTCATCGTCTACGAGGCGATCGAACGCCTGGGTGAACCCCCGAAGATCCCGGGCTGGCCGATGATAGTGGTGGCCCTGCTGGCCCTGGCCGCGAACATCGCCGTGGCGCTTCTGCTTCGGTCGCAGGCCGAAAGCAGCCTGGCCGTCAAAGGCGCCTACATGGAGGTGATCGCCGACGCGGTCAGCAGCGTCGGCGTGCTGATCGCCGGTGTGGTGATGGTGACGACGCGCTGGCCGTACGCCGACACCGTGGTGGCCGTGCTGGTCGCGCTGTGGGTGCTCCCGAGGGCGATCGCGCTGGCAAGGGCCGCCCTGCGGATTCTCTCGGAGTCCTCGCCCAAACACATCGACGTCGACGAATTGCGTTCGGCCCTGGCGGCGGTGGACGGCGTGACCCAGGTACACGACCTGCATGTGTGGACCTTGGTGCCGGGCAAGGACATGGCGACCGCGCACCTGATCAGCAATGGGCGCTCAGACCGCGTCCTCGACGACGCGCGAGCGGTGCTGGCTGCTCGCGGACTGGAACATGCCACGGTCCAGGTCGAGCCGCCCGGATCGGCCGACGAGTGCCCAGCTCAGGTCGACTGCTAAGTTCAGCCCAGGCCAAATTCGGCGCGCGCGGTCGGGTCGCAGTCTTCAAGCAGGTCTACACAGCGAGCGAACTCCTCGGTCTCACCGATGGCGTCGGCCGCCCGCGCCAGGGCGGCGACGCACTGCAGGAATCCGCGATTGGGCTCGTGACGGAAGGGCACCGGCCCAAACCCCTTCCACCCGTTACGTCGCAGTTGATCAAGACCGCGGTGGTAACCGGTGCGGGCATAGGCGTACGCGGTGATCACCCGATCCTCGGCCAGGGCTTCGGTGGCCAGCCGAGCCCAGGCCACCGAGGCGGTGGGATGGGCGGCGGCCACCGCAGCCGGGCTCTCTCCGCCCGCGAGCGCCGCCTCGGCTTCGATGTCGGCGGGCAGTAGCACGGGCGCAGGCCCCAGAAGGTCGCCAAAGGATGTCATAGATCCAGGATGTCACGAGTTGAGTCGGTGTCGGCCCCCGCGTCGCCGCCGATAGCCCACTCCACCCGCTAGGGTCGAGCCATGTCCAACCCATCCGGGACCGATCGCAGCGGGGGCGAACACGCCGGCGATCCGATCACCGAGGTGATCCACGTCGCCGACATGACCGGCTCGGCGGACCTCACCGGCGAACGCCGTTACACCGCACCGGGTTTCGACGCAGGATCGACGCAGATCATCGATCGGGTACCGGAGGCCGACACGGAAATGATCGCGGCGCCGCACCCGCGCACCGCCACCCCGCAGGCCATCGCGCCGCGACCGGGGTTCCGGCGGCGGCCAGCCTGGCTGTTGCCGGTGATCCTGGCCGTGGGCGTGCTGACCGCCGCGGCGATCCTGGGCGTGGTGCTAGTGCGCTACACCGCCTCGTCCAAGCTCTCGCAGCAGCAGGACATGGTCCGTGCGGCCATCACGACCTTCGACACCGCAGTGCGCAACGGCGACCTGGCGACACTTCGCGGTGTCACCTGCGGCCAGACCCGCGAGGACTACGTCAACTACGACGACCGATCGTGGGCCGACACCTACTCGCGCGTCCTGGCTGCCCAGCAGTACCCGGTAGTGGCCAGCGTGAACGAGGTGATCGTCAACGGCGATCACGCTGAGGCCAACGTCACCTCCTACATGGCGTTCGACCCGAGCACCACGTCAACCCGCAGCTTCGATCTGCAATTCCGCGACGAGCAGTGGAAGATCTGCCAGTCGGCATAAGCCCCGTGCACTCCCCCGGGCTGAGCCTTAGCCGGTTGACACACTCCGGCCGGCGCTATGCAGGTCATTGCATGCCTCGATAATGCGTTCGGTCATGTTCGCCTCGGCCTTCTTGAGGTAGCTGCGCGGGTCATAGACCTTCTTGTTGCCGACCTCGCCATCAATCTTGAGCACGCCGTCATAGTTGGCCAACATGTGCCCGGCAATCGGTCGGGTGAAGGCGTACTGGGTGTCGGTGTCGACGTTCATCTTCACCACACCGAAGCGCAACGAATCCTCGATCTCCGACTTCAGCGAGCCAGAGCCACCGTGGAACACAAAGTCGAAGGGCTGCGCGCCGTCGGCCAGGCCCAGCTTGGCGGCTGCCACCCGCTGACCCTCGGCCAGCACCTCGGGCTTGAGCACGACGTTGCCCGGCTTGTAGACACCGTGCACATTGCCGAACGTGGCCGCCAGCAGATACCGGCCGTTCTCCCCGGCGCCGAGCGCCTCGACGGTCCGCTCGAAGTCCTCGGGGCTGGTGTAGAGCTTCTCGTTGATCTCGGCCTCGACACCGTCCTCCTCACCGCCCACGACGCCGATCTCCACCTCAAGGATGATCTTGGCGGCCGCGGCGAGGGCGAGCAGTTCCTGCGCGATGGCCAGGTTCTCCCCGATCGGCACCGCTGAGCCATCCCACATGTGGGACTGAAACAGCGGCTCCTTCCCAGCGCGCACCCGATCAGCGGAGATGGCCAGCAACGGCCGAACGTAGGTGTCGAGCTTGTCCTTAGGGCAGTGGTCGGTGTGCAAGGCCACGGTGATCGGATATCTCGCGGCAATGACGTGGGTGAACTCGGCGAGTGCGCTCGCGCCCACAACCATGTCCTTGATCCCGAGGCCGGAGGCGAACTCCGCGCCACCGGTGGAGAACTGGATGATTCCGTCGCTGCCGGCGTCGGCGAAACCCTTGATGGCGGCGTTGATGGTCTCCGATGAGGTGCAGTTGATGGCCGGGAAGGCGAACGCGTGTTTTTTGGCTCGATCCAGCATCTCCGCATAGACCTCGGGCGTGGCGACGGGCATGGAAGTCCTCTCGGATCTGGGCTGAACGGGTGCCTCTGGAAGGAGTATGTCAAACCGCCCCGGTATCTTGGGTGCTCATGACCACGACGGTGCTCGCCCTGCCCAGCATCCTGGACCCGATGTACTGGCTGGGTGAGGGGGGACTGTTCGCGTCCGCGGTGTTGCCGGGCATCCTGATCATCGTTTTCATCGAGACCGGCCTGCTGTTTCCGCTGCTGCCGGGTGACTCGCTGCTGTTCACCGGCGGCCTGCTGGCGGCAGCACCCAACCCGCCGGTGAACATCTGGGTGTTGGTGATCGCGGTTCCGATCGTGGCGATCCTTGGCGACCAGTGCGCATACTTCATCGGCCGGCGGATCGGGCCGGCGCTGTTCGACAAAGAAGACTCCCGGTTCTTCAAGAAGCACTACGTCACCGAGTCGCATGCCTTCTTCGAGAAGCACGGACCGAAGACGATCATCCTGGCGCGGTTTGTTCCGATCGTGCGCACCTTCACCCCGGTACTGGCCGGGGTATCCACCATGCGCTACCCGGTGTTCCTGGCTTTCGACATCGTCGGCGGCATCCTGTGGGGCGGCGGCATGACGCTGCTGGGCTACTTCCTGGGCAATGTGCCGTTCGTCAAGAACAACCTTGAGCTGATGATCCTGTTGATCGTGTTCCTATCAATCCTGCCGGGACTGAGCGCGGTCGGCCGCAACATGCTGCGCCGGCGCGGAGCCCTGCCTGAGGAAAGCTGACCCGTCGTACTCGCTAGGGGGATTACTCGCTCGGGGGATTACTCGCTAAGGGGATTACTCGCTAAGGCCAGGAGTTCACGCGGTTCGGCCCGGCCGTGACGTCCGCGGCGTCGGGCAAATTGGCTCCGGGTATCTGCGAGTTCTGCAGCGCGGCCAAGCACAGTCCAAGCCTGCCGGGCAGACATACCCCGCCGGTGCCCCTGATTCCGATATTGCCTGCGGCCGCCCCCTGCGTCCAACACACGCCGGTGATCGGGTCGGAGATGGTGCCCCCCGGGCAGGGTGCGCCGATCGCCACCGGCGTGGCGATCATCGGCGCCGAGAGCACCGCGCCACCGCAAATCGCTGCCAGCACGAGGCGATGGACCGTGGATCGAATTGTCATGGTGTTCTCCGTGCGTGAGTCGGTCTGGGCGGTCAGGACGGGAGAGTGATCTTGGTCTGGTCTGCGATGAGATTCGCGGCATCAATGACGACCTGCTCCTGACCTGCAGGCGCCTCGGCATTGAGTTGCAGAACGAACAGCGAGTCCTCGCCGGGGATGACGATGGTCTGCTGACCGACCGCTCGGGTTTTACCATCCAATTCATAGGTGCCGACGTAGTCGATGGCGTCGAAACCGCTCAGCGTGTCGCGTTCCGGCTCGCCGATAGCCTTGAAGCCGGGAAGCTCATTGAGTTGTGCGGGAGCAAGTTCGAGGACTTTCTGCGGGTCGATATCGCCGGTGAGCTTGGAGCCGATCGCGTACATGAACGGCGGATCGTTCGCGTCGACGGCCTTGTCGTAGATGATCGCGCCGTACGCCCAGTCGGGAGTCAGGTCGCCGGCGCCGCGCCAGCCCGGCGGGAACGGAAACTCGACCGTCGGCGTGCCGGCCTCGCCCTTCTTGAACGGAACCTCAGCGATCTTGTTATCGACGATGTACTGATGCAGCGTTGCGCCCTCGGGCCGCGCTTCAACGCTCTGCTCCGCCGGTGTGGACTGCTCGGTGGCCGTGGAATTTTTTTCGGTTGTGGGGCTGCAGCCGACGAGCACAACGCTCAGCGCAACCGCGGTCACTGCCGCCGTCGTGATCTTTTTCATCGGGTCGCGTTCTCCTTCTCGAGTCACGGGCAGAGGCAGATCATAACCGCGAACCGGCTGGCCAGGCCGGATAATCAGCTGCTCAGCCGCGGGCCACCGTGTGCGCGGCCTCCATCAGCATCCAGCCCGACACCTGAACCGACAAATCCCGCTCCGGAGTGGCTGATTCGATCACCGCACCGTCGGCGAGGATTGCACCCTGCCCGCCGGCGCGAGGCACCTCGGCGGTCCTACCCCAGAACGCCCCGAACAGCGGCAGGCTCTCAACCTCCTGGCGGTTATCCCAGGCTGCCCGCGCCGAGGCGAGCACGATGCTCCGGGCGGTGTCCCGCGCCGCGGCATCGGCTCCGGAATCCCCGGGCAGCGACGTGGCAGCCAGGGCCAGGTAGCGCGCCGTGATCCCGGCGAATAGCCCGCCGTCGCCACCGCCACCGCCCTTGAGAACGCCCTCCGGTGCCATGTGTTCGGCGATCGCGGGCACCAGTCGGCGCACCCGGGCCGCGTGCCGATCGTCGCCGGTGCGCACGGCCAATTCTGTCTCCAGGCCCACCACCACGCCCTGGCAGTAGGTGTACTGGGCGCGCACCAGGGAACCGGACTTGATGCCGTCGAACACCAGATGGGTCTCCGGGTCGATCAGCGTCTCGTCGATCCAGTCGGCCATCTGCTCGGCCCTGCGCAACCGGTCGCCGTAACGAGCCAGGAAGATTCCCGCCGGGCCATTGGCCGGGGCATTGAAGAACTGGTCTTTCTTGCGCCACGGAATTCCACCGCCGTCCTCCGGCACCCAGGAGTCGATGAGTTGGGCCGCCAACGTCGCCAGCGCACGCGGACTCGGGACGCCGGCGAGGCGATCGGCTCGCTCCAGGGCCAGTGCCAGCCACGCCATATCGTCGTAGTAGCTATTGGTCCAGCGGCCGTTGTTGCGGGCGAGGTGGCCGCGGATCTGGCGCTTGATGGACTCGACGCGTTCCGGCCGCGGATCGCGAACCTGGGCGTCGACCAGGGTGTCCAGCAGGTGCGCCTGCCACCAGTAATGCCAGGTGCCGAAGCTCGCATCCCTGCGGGTGGGCGGCCAGCCCACCACGCCCAGTTGGGTGGCCGGCAACTGCCATAGTCGCCGGAGATGCCGTTTGGCAACGGCGGCCTCGGCGCTGGCCGCCCGGTTCATCCACTGCTGGTCCATGGGCGCCAATCCTGCCCTACCAGGCCTGGGACAGGTCAGCCCAGTGTCTGATCCAGGCGTGCATCGCGATCCCGGCGGCGGCGCCGGCGTTGATGCTGCGGGTCGAACCGAATTGCGCGATCGACACCGTGACCGCCGCGCCGCAGCGAGCAGCCTCGGAGATGCCCGGCCCCTCCTGGCCGAACACCAGCAGGCAATCCCGCGGCAGGGTGGTCTCCTCGAGTCGCACCGCACCGTCGACATTGTCGACGGCGACCACGGTGATGCCGGCGCCGCGGGCGAACGCCAACAGTTCCTCGGTGGTGTCGTGGTGAACGAGTCGCTGGTAGCGGTCAGTGACCATCGCGCCGCGGCGGTTCCAGCGCCGTCGGCCGACGATGTGCACGGTGTCAACAGCGAAGGCGTTGGCGCTCCGGACCACTGCCCCGATATTGGCGTCATTGCCGAAATTTTCGATCGCTACGTGCAGTCGGTGGCGGCGCCGGTCGATATCGGCGACGATTGCCTCGCGGCGCCAATAGCGATATGCGTCAACGACGTTGCGGGCGTCGCCGCGCTCGAGCAGTTCGGGGTCGTACCGCGGATCGTCGGGGACCGGTCCGGGCCAGGGCCCGACTCCCGTGGCCGGGGTGGACCACTCGGTGGGGCCGGGCTCTGAGGCCTCAGTCGACATGGCGCAAGGGTAGCGTCGCTCCAATGGAACCCCGTCGTGGCGAGGACGCGGAGTCGGCGCTGATCCGCTTTGCGCGGATGAGCCCGGAGCCCGGTGCCGGCGGCCGTCGGTCCGGGTGCCGGACCATCACCGGTCATCTGACGGATAGTCCGGGGGCCGCGTGGAACGACGTCGCGATCCACGAGTGGGAACTTGAGGCCGAGGGTTGGGAAGACCTGCACCCCCATGACGAGACGACCTACCTGCTGGACGGTGAACTCGTCATCGAGTCCGACGGCCAGTCGGTCACGTTGCACCCCGGTGACGTCGCGGTGGTGCGCGGTGGACATCTGGGTCGCTACCTGGCGCCCCGGTATGCGCGCATGCTCGCCATCTACGGGCCCAATCCGTCGGGCGCCCCGAGTTCAGGGTTCCGATCCTTCCGCATCCCGCAGCAGTGATCCGCCACCAGCAGCTCGACCCTGCTGAAGCGGCCCGCCGCAAGACCGACGATCGCCACCTCCGCGGCCGGTAGCCCAGGCTGAGCCGGCGGGTCCAGGGAGTGCCGCGCTGTCGGCAGCGCAACTCCTTCCATCGCCCGAACCAACACCGGTCCGGATGCGCTGTCCAGTTCGACGCCGGCCACCCGGCCGAACTCCACGACCACTCGCGTCCACATCACGTCGCGATCCGGCCGGATGCCGTCATCGAGAGCGCGCGCCGCCAACCAATCGGCCGGCGCGCAATCCGGTGCGCAGGTTCCTATCACGATGGCCTCGATGCGCAGATCCGCCCCGGTGCGCATGGGCGTCGCACCGAGCGCGGCCGGGGGGTAGACATCGGTGTAGAGAACGCCTAGCGGCGACGCCCAACACTGCGCCGCAAATTCACCCAACCGCGCACCCTCGAAGGTGTCAATCACTCGGCCCCGGGCGGGTTGGGCATCGATCGCCCGACCCAGGGTGACCGCCACCGCGGGGCCTTCTGCCAGTTCCGGCAACTCCGCGGTCATTTCCGCGATGTAGGCAGCCGTGTCGGTGTCCCAGACATCGGGACGCGCGACGACGAGCACCCGAAGCCCGCTCCCGGCGGCGGCGATGGCGTGCGCCACCGGGCCAGGGTCGGAGCCCACGCAGATGACGTCGACGACGTCATCCCACGCGATCTCAGTGTCGGGTTGCTCTCCCGGCTCCGGAGACTGACCGCCCCCGGCGGGTCTGATCACTGCGCAGGGAGGTCGAGATCGGCAAGTCCAAGCAGGCTCCGATAGGGCACGCCCTCGGCTTCGATCGCCGCCGCTGCGCCGGTGGATCGGTCCACCACCGTCGCCACCCCGACGACTGTCGCACCGGCATCGCGGACGGCGCGTACCGCCGTCAAGGCCGAACCTCCGGTGGTGCTGGTGTCCTCTACGACCAACACACGTTTGCCGGTGACCTCGGTACCTTCGATAAGGCGTTGCAGCCCATGGGTTTTCACTGACTTGCGAACCACGAAGACGTCGATGGGACGTCCTGGTGCGTGCATGATCGCGGTCGCCACCGGGTCGGCTCCCAGGGTAAGACCACCGACCGCCGTGTAGTCCCAGTCCGCCGTCAATTCACGCATCAACCGACCGATCAGGGGGGCGGCCTGATGGTGCAGCGTCGCCCGGCGCAGATCGACGTAGTAGTCCGCCTCTTTGCCGGAGGACAGCGTGACGCGGCCGAACACCACCGACAATCGCCGAACCAAATCGGTGAGCGAGGCGCGGTCGACGGCGTTGAGTTCAGGTGCGGTCACGGCCACCTCCGATTCTCTTCGTGAGCGCACGAACCAACGTGCGCGGGACTATCCGTCCGGCGGTCGTCAAGACCTTGTACTGGACGCCGGGAATGCTCAGCACCTTGCCCTTCGCCACGTCCGCGAGACTCTCGGCGACCACGTCGTCAACGCTGAGCCACAACGGTCCGCGGATAGCCGCCATATTGATTCCGGCGCGCTGGTGGAACTCGGTGCGAACGAATCCCGGGCAGACCGCGTGCACGCCGACACCGGTTCCGGTTAAACCATTGGCCAGGCCCTCGGAGAACGACACCACCCAGGCCTTCGACGCCGAGTACGTCGAACCTCGGCCGGACAGCAGACCGGCGACGCTGGCGATGTTGATCACCGATCCGCGGTGGGCGGCCAGCATCGACGGTAGCGCGGCACGCGTCAGATGCATCACGGCGGTGACGTTGACATCGAGTTGGCGCTGCAGCAAAGCAGGGTCGGTATAGGCGAATTCACCCGACGTGCCGAAGCCGGCGTTGTTGACCAGCACCGCCACCCCGGCGTCCAGTCGGCGGATGACCCTGTCGCGGTCGGCCACTACGGACAGATCGGCGGGCAGCACTTCAACCTCGACACCGTGGGCGGCGCGCAGCTCGGCGGCGAGATCAACGAGACGGTCGACATCGCGGGCAACGAGCACCAGGTCGTATCCGTCGCGCGCGAACCGACGGGCGTACCCGGCCCCCAGACCCGAAGTGGGGCCGGTGATCAAGGCGGTAGGACGTGGCATCCCGCCACCCTATCGGCTCACGGTAGGCGTCTGACCTTGCCCGCGGGACGCGTCAGACCTTGCCCGCGGGACGCGTCAGACCTTGCCCGCGGGACGCGTCAGACCTTGCCCGCGGGACGCGTCAGACCTTGCCCGCGGGACGCGTCAGACCTTGCCCGCGGGACGCGTCAGACCTGGTAGTTGGGCGCCTGCGTACCAGGACGTGGCGCGAGAATCGGTGGAGCGTCGCTGCGGCCCGGGGGAAGAGCATTGCGGCGGGCGGCCGACTGTGCGGCGGCGGCCTGGGCCGGGATCGGTGGCAGCACGCGGAGAAGATCGTTGAATTGCCGAACCGTCCGGAGGCCCTCGTCCCACTGAGCGCGGGTGGCCGACACCGGCATCGCCACCAGTGTCCAGTTCTCCTCGTTCCACATGACTTCGGCGCAATCGGGTGCGGTGTGGGCGAACGTCACCATCCGGCGATCGCAGGCGCGACGTGCCGCATCGAGGTTATTGGAGTACACCATGCGGGGGCCGATCGCCCCGAGCAGCCAGACGTCGGACTCCCGCGGTTCCTTGATGCCCTTGAGTCGAAGATCCATAACGACACCGGTGCCGACCTTGCGGTGCAAGGCGATAACGGTCGCGACGTCCTCAAGATCGAAGATGTACACCGCTTCGCCGCGGATCTGGCCGAGTACCACGTTGCGGGCGCTGACCTCTCCGACGGTGGACATCACACCGCGCTTCCAGCGTTCGACGATCTGTGTCGATTCCTGCTCGTAGTCGTAACCGTGCGAGCGCGCCCAGGACTTGCGGCGCCGGCCCAGGCCGCGACGTCGCCCGATATCGACGTATAGCAGTACCGCCGCACCCACGAAACAGAGTGCGGACAGCGTGAACCAAAATGGGACCATTGCTCGTAGCGTAACCGTTCGTCGCCAGTCGCCAAGAGGCCCCGCAGGTCACAACAGGGTCACCATTGCAGTGCGAGCGGCTCAAAACGCAAATCCGCCCAGTTGAACGTCAGCCCAGGATGAGGCTGTCGCCGTCGGCCGCCACATTGACCGCCACCACGTCCCCGTCCACTACGTCACCGGCCAGCAGCAGTTTGGCCAGTGGGTCGCCGATGGCCTGCTGAACCAGGCGCCGGAGCGGCCGCGCCCCGTAGACCGGGTCGAACCCGCGCTCCGCCAGCCATTCCTTGGCCGCCAGGGACACCTGAAGATCCAGGCGGCGCTGGGCCAGCCGTCGGCTCAACTGAGCCAACTGGATGTCGACGATCCGGACCAACTCGTCGGGCTTGAGACCCTCGAAGATCAGCACGTCGTCGAGGCGGTTGATGAACTCCGGTTTGAAGGCGCTGCGGACCGCCGCCATCACCTGCTCCTCACTGCCGCCTGAACCGAGGTTCGACGTCAGAATGAGAATGGTGTTGCGGAAGTCCACTGTGCGGCCCTGACCGTCAGTCAGCCGACCCTCGTCGAGAACCTGCAGCAGCACGTCGAACACATCGGGGTGTGCCTTCTCGACCTCGTCGAACAACACCACCGTGTAGGGCCGACGGCGCACCGCTTCGGTGAGCTGACCACCCTGGTCGTAGCCGATGTACCCGGGAGGGGCGCCGACAAGCCTTGCGACGGAATGCTTCTCGCCGTACTCGCTCATGTCGATACGGACCATCGCGCGTTCGTCATCGAACAGGAAATCCGCCAGCGCCTTGGCCAGTTCCGTCTTGCCGACGCCGGTCGGGCCGAGGAACAGGAACGACCCGGTGGGCCGGTTGGGGTCCGCGACGCCGGCTCGGCTGCGGCGGACGGCGTCGGAGACCGCTTGCACGGCCTTGGTCTGGCCGACGACCCGTTTGCCGAGTTCGTCCTCCATCCGCAGCAGCTTGGCGGTTTCACCCTCGAGCAGTCGGCCGGCCGGGATGCCGGTCCACGCCGCCACCACGTCGGCGATGTCGTCGGGCCCGACCTCCTCCTTGAGCATCACGTTGGCCTGGGCTTGGGCCTGGGGTAGCGCGGCGTCGAGTTTCTTCTCGACCTCGGGGATCCGCCCGTAGCGCAACTCGGCTGCCCTGGCCAGATCACCGTCGCGCTCGGCGCGCTCGGACTCCCCACGGAGGTGGTCGAGTTCCTCTTTGAGGTCGCGGACGATGTCGATGGCGTTCTTCTCGTTCTGCCACCGCGTCGTCAACTCAGCCAGTTTCTCCTTCTGGTCGGCCAACTCGGCGCGCAGCTTCTCCAGGCGTTCGGCAGACGCGGCGTCCTCTTCTTTCGCCAGCGCCATCTCCTCGATTTCAAGGCGCCGCACCAGGCGTTCGACTTCGTCGATCTCGACGGGCCGGGAGTCGATCTCCATCCGCAGCCGAGACCCGGCCTCATCGACGAGGTCGATGGCCTTATCCGGCAGGAATCGGCTGGTGATGTAGCGGTCCGAGAGCGTCGCCGCGGCCACCAGAGCAGAGTCGGTGATCCGCACGCCGTGGTGCACCTCATAGCGGTCTTTGAGTCCACGCAGGATGCCGACGGTGTCCTCGACGGACGGTTCACCGACGAACACCTGCTGGAAGCGGCGTTCGAGGGCGGCGTCCTTCTCGATGTACTTGCGGTATTCCTCGAGCGTGGTGGCGCCGACCATCCGCAGTTCGCCGCGGGCCAGCATGGGCTTGATCATGTTGCCGGCGTCCATCGCGCCCTCGCCGGTAGCGCCGGCACCGACGATGGTGTGCAACTCGTCGATGAAGGTGATGATCTGGCCGGCGGAGTTCTTGATGTCGTCGAGGACGGCCTTGAGGCGTTCCTCGAACTCGCCGCGATACTTCGCGCCGGCGACCATGGAGCCCATGTCGAGGGAGACGACGGTCTTGTCGCGCAGGCTCTCCGGCACGTCGCCATCGATGATGCGCTGGGCCAGGCCCTCGACGATCGCAGTCTTGCCGACACCGGGTTCCCCGATGAGCACCGGGTTGTTCTTGGTGCGGCGGCTGAGCACCTGGATGACACGGCGAATCTCGTTGTCGCGCCCAATGACCGGGTCGAGTTTGCCTTCCCGGGCACGGGCGGTGAGATCAGTGGAGTACTTCTCCAACGCCTGGTAGGTGGCCTCGGGGTCGGCACTGGTCACCCGGGCACTGCCCCGGACCTTCACGAAGGCGTCACGCAGCGTCTGCGGCGCGGCGCCGGCACCGGTCAGCAGCTTCGCGGTGTCGCTATTGCCCTCAGCGAGACCGACCATGAGGTGCTCGGTGGAGACGTACTCGTCGTCCATCTCGGTCGCCAGTTGCTGGGCGGCGTTGATCGCCGCCAGCGACTCCCGGGACAGCTGGGGCTGCGAGGTCGCGCCACTGCTGGACGGAAGCCGGTCGACCAGGCGTTGGGTCTCGGCGCGGACCGTCGCCGGATTGACGCCGACCGCCTCGAGTAGCGGGCCGGCGATGCCGTCGGTCTGGGTGAGCAGCGCCAGCAGCAGGTGGGCGGGCCGAATCTCCGGGTTGCCCGCCGCACTCGCGGCCTGCAACGCGGCGGTCAGCGCCGCCTGGGTCTTGGTGGTCGGGTTGAACGAGTCCACGACACCTCCGTTTCTACAGGTAGAAGCTTGTCGAGGTATACAACATCGACAACCTTGAGTCTGTTCCACTCAAGTCTACTGAACGAGGCGATGGCGGCGATAGGGCCAAATGACAGGTGTGCCGAGCAGACACGAACTCGCACTCCAACTGGCAAATGCGTGCGATTTTGCGTCTGCTCGCGAAGGGATGCTATCGAACATATGATCGAACCGTGGCTGATCTCGCATCCATCGGGTACAACGGCCAGCCGCTCCGATCGCCGTTTCGGCCACTGCACCCGCCGGTGCCGGTCCTGGTGGACCTGGCAGTGCTATTCCCCCGCCAGCCGCACCGGGCCGGCCGCTACCACCCACGCGGGCTGCAGATGCACCGGATCACCAGCGGTTGGCTGCGCTGCTGGGGCCTCTGCGAACAGGGCGACTGGTGGGGCCTGGTCAGCTACGACGTGGTCTACGGTTCTGACCGCAGAACAGTGACGCATTGGGTGCCGGCCTGGACCCTCCGCCGGGCACCGGACTAAGTTTCACGCGTGGGCAACGTGGGGGCCAGCCTGGCTGAGGTGACGCCCCTGGCCCTGATCATCGCGCTCTCGCCGTTCACCATCATCCCGGGCATCCTGGTTCTGCACACGTCGCGACCGCGACCAACGAGCCTGGCGTTCCTGGCAGGTTGGGTGTTCGGCATCACCGCCATCACCGCCGCCTCCACTGCCGCGTCAGACCTGGGCTCGGGTGACTCCCCCGCCTGGGCACCGTATGTGCGCATCGCCGTCGGCATCGGACTGATCGCCCTTGGCCTTTACCGGTGGCTGAACCGCCACAACTCTGCCCATACCCCGCGATGGATGCGGTCCATGGGATCGCTGCAACCCCCCCGGGCATTCCTTGCCGCGATCGCACTCACCGTGGTCAATCCCAAGGTGCTCCTGCTGTGCGTCGCCGCCGGAACCGCGATCGGCACGAATGACCTCAGCCTCCCCGAGACCTGGGCGGCCGCATTCACCTTCACCGCCATCGCCGCGTCCACCATCGCCCTGCCGGTGCTGGGCTGCCTCGTCGCTGGGCCGCGCCTAGAGGAACCACTGGACAAACTTAAGACCTGGATGGAGGACAACCACGGCGGCCTGATCGGCGCGATCCTGGTCATCATCGGCCTGGCACTGCTGTACAAGGGAATTCATGCCCTGGCATGACGGCCGGGATCAAGGTGGCCCGGTCTGCGCCATAGCAAACGCGGGCTACCAATTGCCGGGGCGCAGAACGCGGCGGTCGCAACCAGCCGAGCAGTCAGGCAACCTCGTCGGCGGTTAGAACGACACACCGGCGTTCCACCGCCGGAAAAGCGCCGATTACTTTCGCCCCTTCCGGCATCCCGAGGCGTGGCATGATAATCGCAAAGGAGCGGCGCAAGCATCGCGGGGAAAGGGACTCAGGTCCGGGGGATGACCAAACCTGTTGCGGCTGAGCAGATCGACGCCATCGCCTGGCAGTTCCTGTGTTCGGCGTATACCGGACAGGACTACTGGGACTGGCCGCTGGAACGTCGCATCGACGCCTTTCTCCGACACCACAACCGCCCGGACATCCTCAACAACGGGGCCGCCTACAGCGCGATGCTCGAACGGGTGATGGCGAACTTTCCCCGCGCCCGCCGCGACGGGATGCTCGAGCGGCCCCGCCGCTAAGCGGGGCCCTACCGGCCGCCGGACTTTCGTCACCCGCAGGGCATTCATGGCACAATCCGACCATGGCCCAGCTGCCCTCCGTCGTTCTCAAAGACCCGTCCTCCGCGCTGACAGCGACCTTCGTTCCGTCGGCGGGCATGGTCTGTACCTCGCTGTCCGACGGCGGTGCCGAACTGCTGGGTCAACGACGCGGCCTTCGCGCCTACCTGACCACCGGCAAAACGATGGGCATCCCGATCCTGTACCCGTGGGCGAACCGGCTCAGCGCCAACGGCTACGCGGTCGACGGCGGCGCGGTGACGCTGACCCCCGGAGTCGGCGGAGTGCGCTCCGACGAGCACGGTCTGGTGATCCACGGCGTGCTCGCCGCCTATCCCGGCTGGCTGGTCACCGAGCAGGAGGAGAACCGTTTCGTCGCCGACCTCGACTACGGCGGCCAGCCGCGTCTGCTCGCCAGCTTCCCGTTTCCACATGTGGTCACCCTGGACATCACGCTGGCCGACCGGGCGCTGTCGATTGAGACCACGGTGACCCCGACCACCGCGGCGTCGGTCCCGCTATGTTTCGGGTTTCACCCGTACCTCACCATCCCGGACGTCCCGCGGTCACAGTGGCGCCTGGAGACGCCACCGGTGCGTCACCTGCCGGTGGACAACTGGGGCATCCCGACCGGAGCCACGGAGGAGTGGCCCGCCATGTCGGAGGAACTGGGCGACAGGACATTCGACGACGGATTCGACGAAGTGCCGCCGGGGGCGACGTTCGCCCTCTCCGGCGGGGGCCGCCGCATCGAGGTCATCTTCGACAGCGGCTACCCGGCGGTGCAGATTTTCGCACCCGGCAACGACAGCGTCGTCGGCATCGAACCAATGGCCGCCCCGACCAACGCGCTGCGCAAGGGCGGCTACGGCGTCGCAGTGCCGGGCCGGCCCGCCGTCGCGAAGTTCACCATCCGGGCGGTCTAGCCGGGCGGTTCAGCGACCGCGCCGGGGTTTCCAGACGACCATCGCAGTACTTTTCGGCACCAGGGCCAGTTCGCGGCGTGGCACGGACCGAGAGGCCGCCAGTTCCTCGCCCATCTCGGCGATCCGCGACTGCAGCGCATCCACCTGATTGCTCAATTCGATGATCCGCTTGATCCCGGCGAGGTTCACACCCTCATGTTGGGAGAGCCGCTGAATCTCGCGAAGCAGTATCACGTCGCGTTCGGAATAACGGCGCCCGCCGCCGGCGCTGCGTTCGGGGCTCACCAGCCCGAGGCGGTCATAGGTTCGCAGGGTCTGGGCGTGCATTCCGGCCAATTCGGCGGCAACCGAAATCAAGAAGGTGCGCCCGTCGTCGGAGTCCGGATTCATGGCCGGTTACCCGCCCAACCGGCGCGCGGATTGAAGCCGCTGGAATTTTCGGCTGCGGCATAGGCCTGCAGTGCCTCGAGGGCGTCGCCTTCCAGCGCCGGGGGGACCGCGACTTTCACCGTCACCAGCAGGTCGCCCTTGCCCCCGCCGCGTTTGGGCACACCGCGACCGCGCACTCGAAGGATGCGCCCGTCGGCGGTGCCTTTGGGCACCTTAACGCCGACCTTGCCATCCAGCGTCGGCACCGAAAGCGTAGTGCCCAAGGCTAATTCGGTGAAACTCACCGGCACCGAAACGGTCAGGTCGTCACCGTCGCGGCCGAAGACCTTGTCCGGGCGCACGTGCACGGTGACGTAGAGGTCACCCGACGGTGCGCCGCGCAGACCGGCCTCGCCCTGCCCGGCCAACCGGATCCGCTGACCGTCCTCGACACCTTCCGGGATCCGGACGTTAATGGTGCGGGTTCGCGTCGTGACCCCGGTGCCGCGGCAGTCATCGCAGGGATTATCGATCAGCGACCCGCTGCCACGGCATTCGGTGCAGGGTTCAGAGAATCCAAACGCACCCTGATTGCGGCTGATCACGCCGGATCCGTTGCAGCCGCCGCAGACCTTCGGGCTGGTACCCGGACGCGCGCCGCTGCCATGGCAACTCGTGCACGGCGCCGGACTGGTCAGCCGCAACGGCATCGCCACGCCCTTGGTGGCTTCCAGGAAGTCGAGTTGGGTCTCGGTCTCCAGATCCTGGCCGCGGCGCGGCCGGCTGGGCCGGGGCGCGGCGCCGCCGCGGCCGAACAAACCGCCGAACAGGTCGCCGATATTGGCGCCGCCGTCCTGGCCGGCGGCGCCAAACAGGTCGTTGAGGTTGAAGCCGCCTGAGCCGTCATCGCCACCGCTGAAGCCGCCACCACCACCACCGTTGAATCGGCGGCCGAATCCGCCGCCGGCGAACATCCGGCGGGTCTCGTCGTACTCCTTGCGCTTGTCCTTGTCGAGCAGGACGTCCTTAGCCTCCCCGACGGCTTTGTAGCGTTCCTCTGCCGCCGGGTCGTTGGGGTTACGGTCCGGATGATTCTCTGCGAGCAGCTTGCGGGCTACCCGTTTGATCTCGTCATCGGTGGCATCGGAGGAGACGCCGAGCGTCTTATAGAAGTCTTTTTCAACCCACTCGCGTTGAACCATCCCAGCGTCACCTCCTCGCTTCGATTACTGATCTGATTGATTACTGATCTGATTCTGGCGGCTCGTCGGCCTCGACGGCGTCGACCACGCCGACGAGTGCATGCCGCAGCACCTGATCCCCCAGTGTGTAGCCCCGCCGCATGACGTGACCGATCACCGGGTTGGAGCCCTCGCCCTCGTGCTGGACGGCCTCGTGCAGCGACGGATCGAAATGCTCACCCTCCAGGCCGAAGGCCGCCAGTCCCATCCCGGTCAGTACCGCCTCGAGTTTGTCGGCCACCGCCTTGAGTGGACCGGATTCCAGATCGCCGTGACTGCGGGCCCGATCCAGGTCGTCGAGAACTGGAAGTAACTGGCTGATCACCACCGCCTTGGCGCGTTCGCCGGCCACCTCATGATCGCGCAGGGCGCGCTTGCGGTAGTTGGCGAAGTCGGCCTGGACCCGTTGCAAGTCGCCGAGCAGTTCGGCGGCCTTGTCAGCCTCCTCCGCCGTCTCCCCGGGGAACGCGCCCGGCGCCGGCCCACTCGTGGCCGGGCCGGGGACATGTCCCGAGTCGCTTCGCTCCTGCCCGCCGGCGTCGCGTACTTCCCCGGTCTGGGGGTCGACGCGGCGTTTGTCGGTGACGGTCACCGGTTCGTCGCGCTCCCGATCCTGATCGGGGTGACTCACTTGGACTCCTGATCGTCCCCGACGACCTCGTCCTCAACGACTTCGGCGTCCACGACATCGTCAGCCGACGATCCGCCGCCGCCGGCGGCCTGCTCCGCTTGGGCCGAGGCGTAGATGGCCTCACCGAGAGACTGACTCTCCCGACCGAGTTTCTCCATCGCCGTCTTGATCGCTGAGATGTCTGAGCCGCCCAGGGCGGTCTTGGCCTCGGTGATCGCGTCGTCGACCTTGGCGAGGGTCTCCTCCGGCACGTTCGCCCCGGCCCCTCCCTCCGAACCGGCGCGCTGTTCGGCGACGAACTTCTCCGTCTGGTAGACCAGCGACTCCGCCTGGTTGCGGACGTCGGCCTCCTCGCGGCGTTTCCGGTCCTCATCGGCGTGCGCCTCGGCGTCCTTGATCATCCGGTCGATCTCCTCCTTGGACAGGCCGGAGCCCTCCTGGATCTTGATCGTGTTCTCCTTGCCGGTGCCCTTGTCCTTGGCCGTGACGTGCACGATGCCGTTGGCGTCGATGTCGAAGATGACCTCGATCTGGGGCACGCCGCGCGGCGCCGGCGGGATACCGGTCAACTCGAAGCTGCCGAGCAGCTTGTTATGGCCGGCGATCTCGCGCTCACCCTGATAGACCTGGATCTGTACCGACGGCTGATTGTCGTCGGCGGTGGTGAAGGTCTCCGACCGCTTGGTCGGAATGGTGGTGTTGCGTTCGATCAGCTTGGTCATCACCCCACCCTTGGTCTCGATACCGAGGCTCAGTGGCGTAACGTCAAGCAGCAGAACGTCTTTCACTTCACCCTTGAGCACACCGGCTTGCAGGGCCGCTCCGACCGCCACCACTTCGTCAGGATTGACGCCCTTATTCGGCTCCTTGCCGCCGGTCATTTCCTTGACCAGATCCGACACCGCCGGCATCCGGGTCGAGCCGCCCACCATCACCACGTGATCGATGTCGGCCACCGGAATTCCGGCGTCGGCGATCACCGACTGGAAGGGCGCCCGGGTGCGGTCCAGCAGATCCTGAGTGATCTTCTGGAACTCCGAACGCGTCAACTGCTCGTCGAGGAACAGTGGGTTCTTGTCAGCGTCGACGGTGATGTAGGGCAGGTTGATCGAGGTGGACTGACCCGAGCTCAGCTCGATCTTGGCCTTCTCGGCGGCTTCGCGCAGCCGCTGCATCGCCATCTTGTCCTTCGTCAGATCGATGCCAGCCGAGGCCTTGAACTTGTCGACGAGCCACTCGACGATCCGGTCGTCCCAGTCGTCGCCACCGAGGTGGTTATCGCCGGAGGTCGCGCGGACCTCGACGACGCCGTCGCCGATTTCCAGCAGCGACACATCGAAGGTGCCGCCACCAAGGTCGAACACCAGGATGGTCTGTTCCTTGTTGCCCTTGTCCAGGCCATAGGCCAGGGCGGCAGCGGTGGGCTCGTTGACGATCCGCAGCACGTTCAAACCGGCGATCTGGCCGGCCTCCTTGGTGGCCTGACGTTGGGCGTCGTTGAAGTAGGCGGGAACCGTGATCACCGCGTCGACGATGTCCTCGCCGAGGTAGCTTTCCGCGTCGCGCTTAAGTTTCTGCAGCGTGCGAGCGCTGATCTCCTGAGCGGTGTAGTCCTTGCCGTCGATCTCGACGGACCAGTCGGTGCCCATGTGACGCTTGACCGACCGGATGGTGCGGTCGACGTTGGTGACCGCCTGGTTCTTGGCGGGCTGGCCGACCAGCACCTCGCCATTGCGCGCAAAGGCCACCACCGACGGTGTGGTGCGGGATCCCTCGGAGTTGGCGACGACGACAGGGTCGCCACCCTCGAGAACCGCGACGACGGAGTTGGTGGTCCCGAGGTCGATTCCGACCGCACGAGCCATGTTGTTTTCCTCCTGCTAGATGTGTTTGCGATACGACCGATCTGAGCGAACCAGACTCAAGCTTGCTGGCGGATGCGGGTGCTGTCAACCAATAGTTGAGTCTGGTCGGCTCAGGTTGTCGATAAGCGTAACTGAGGTCATCTGCGATTTGTTCCCAGCATGTCCATTCTTGTTCCCAGCATGTCCATTCGCACTGCTCAACAGGTAGGCTCGGATCGCAGGATCAATTCCGCGGGAGTCCGGGGCAACCGGTCTGAGAAGGCGACACACCGCGTCGCCGACCGCCAAACCGTCCGGGTAATGCCGGGCAGGGAGCGCTAAACATGACTGTTCTCTTCACGGTATGGGGTTACGACGTCACGGCTATCGAGTTCGCCTCGGTGGTCCTGGCCTTTCTGGCTATTGGCCTTGGCATCCGCGGGACACGCTGGACCTGGCCCTTCTATTTCCTGTCGAGCCTGCTCTACGGGTGGCTGTTCGTGGAGTTCGACCTCTTCGCCTCCGCGGCGACGCAGTTGATCTTTATGGCTGCGGCGATCTGGGGTTGGTTCTCCTGGGGCCGTGAGGGCGTCCGAACGCCGAGTCGGCTCGCTGCGGCGACGCGGATCCGCGGACTCGTCGGGGCCGCTGTCCTGTGGGTTCTGGTGGTGCCGTTGCTGGCGAGCGTGGGCGGCGCAGCGACCTGGGGGGATGCCTTCATGCTGGTGGGGTCATTGGCCGGGCAGCTGCTGATGGTCCTGCAGAAAACCGAAACCTGGCCGGTGTGGATCGTGGTGAACACCGTCGGCGCGGTTCTCTACTTCAGCCAGGGCCTGTACTTCACGTCGTTGTTCTACGCGGTCCTGATCCTGATGGCCGTCGCCGGCTGGCGGGCGTGGTCATCCCGCAGCCCGGCCACGACGGTCGCGTCGCCAGCGCCCGCCGGTGCCTGACCCGGCCGCCGGCCTGATCGGCGTCGTCGGCGGGGAATCAACCGGGAAGTCGACGTTGGCGGCGGCACTCGGGATGCGGCTGCCGGCGATTGTCGTGCCCGAGTACCTGCGGACCTGGGTAGAGCGGCATCGCGGACAGGTGCCCCAGCCCGGCGAACAGGCCGAGATCATGACCGCACACCGGGCGGCGGAGGTGTCGGGGATGCTGGAGGCGGAGCGCTCAGGGCTGCCCTGGGTGGTCTCCGACAGCGGTCCGCTGATGACGGCCGTGTACAGCATCCAGTACCACGACGACCCCTCGCTGCTGCCCCTGGCTATCGAATGGACGGCGCGCAACGACCTCATCCTCTGGTGCCAGGACGACTTTCCCTGGCAACCCGACCCCCAACGCGACGGCTCGCATGCTCGCGCCACATCCCAGCAACTGCTCGCCGAGATCTTCGCCGCGCACCCCGAACTGCCGATGCTGGAAGTTCGCGGTGCGTTCGATGAGCGTGTCGAGACCGTCCTGGACACGGTCCGCCTCGGCCGGGCCGGGCCGGATTGACGGCGCGATCTCACAGGGGTGCGGAGGCTACAGGGGCGCGGACCGCATGGGCTCGATCGAAAAGTCAGCCCGCACTTGCTCGAGTGGCAGGTGTGCGATCGCAAGATGATCCACCTGACTGAGATCGACCGTGCATTTCGCCCCTCGCTGCAGACCTTCTCCCAGAAACTCGGGAACGCCCGTGCGATCCAGAGTGGCCACCTTTGCGCGAATATCGCCGTGGTTCAACACACCGGATTCGTGGATCGACATGGTCAGCAGAAACTCAAGCCAGTTATGGTGTGAATCGTTGGTCGCCAGCAAAAATCCGGATCGCGCGATCTCTCCGGGGGCGGTCGGCTCGTAACCGGTGATGACGTGGTTCATGTCGTGGTTGACGTAGTGAGCAGGCAGATGGGTGTCGTCTCCGGGAAGCTCAATGTTGTTGCGGCGGTAAAACTCCAGATACTGGTAGCCCAGCGTGTCCTCGGGGAGATCCCGCAGTTTCCTGAGCCTCTCAGCGAGTGCGTGGTCGGGCTTGTCCAGTCGAAGGTAGCGGTCTCGCAGCGACAACTCAGAGATCTCGGGCAGGATCTTCTGATAGCAGCGTTCCAGGTCCGTTGCCGCCGCCTCGGCTCCTCTGGTGATGACGGTGCGGGTTACCTCGACTTCGACATCGCCGATACCCATGGCCGCGATATATCGCTCAGCCAAGTCGACCTGCTCTTTGGACATGGGATGGCGGCACAGTTCCAGCGTCATCATGATCTCGGCGAAACGCTCTCGCGCCGCCTGCCGGGGAAGTGCTTTCGCCAGTTCGGCACTCGACAGCGGCGTGAGATTTCTGACGTCGATATCGCCGCGTCCCCACAAATCACGCGTGATGGACTGCAGAACGATCAGTTGCTCGGCAGTCGGACCACTCTTGGTGGATATGCCACCAAGAAGTCCAGCGACGATCGGTTCGACCTCGTCGGCGCGCACTACCTGCATCACGTGCTCCTTGAACTCGTCACTATCGGATGGGCAACGCGCGCCAGGCCTCGTGCGCGACGAACGCGCCGGCGCCCAGCAGTAGCACCGCAGTGATCCAACGACCGTGGACCGCCATGATGCGTTCGTAGGACTTTTTGATCCCCACGACGGCGCCGGGGTTGATCATTTCGATGATGGCCGGCAGCAGAGCCGGAACGACGGAGATGGCCGCAAAAATCGCGATGGCCGCAGCGCGCGACGCCGGGTTGGCGATCTGCACGATCTGGTGACCGGCGGCGATCGCGATCGGAAAGATTTTGGGGTGCAGACCGCAGACCGCGAAGCCGGCCAACCCGGCGCGGGCGACACGACCGGACGCGCTCATGTCCGCGGCCGGGTCCATGTCGCGCATGACCTTCGGGAAGCGCCGGGTCAGCGCGGTCCGCAGCTTTCCCGGCCGATGATCGGGTTCGGAAACATCGGCTATCGGGTTTCCCCGGAACGCATTCACCGCCTTGTAGACGCCGAGGGACAGCAGCGCACCGGCGATGAGTGCGCGAACGATGAATCCGGGCCACGAGTGGTGGCGCGTGGTCGCCTCGGTGCCGGAGATGTGTGCGATCCACAGGCCGATGCCGGTGGCGAAAGCGATGCCCAGTACCGCGCCGACGCCGAATGCGAATGACGCTCGCCGCGGCGCCACCTTGTCGCCGGCGACGATCAGTCCCAGCACCAGCGTCTCCGGGCTCAGTGCGATAGCCAGCGCCAGCGAGGCAACAACAGCAAGGTGAGAATCGATGATCGCATCCTCCCTCTGGGCCTCTGGTGGGCCTCCGGTGGGCCTCCGGTGGGCTAAGCTAGCAGAGCACGTTTCACAGGGCCCTGCCCGCGCATACGGCGGTCTGGGCGGCTCTCGTACGTCAACGCAAACGACGCCGGAGCGAGACACCCCCCATGAGCGAGACACCCCTGTACGACGCCTACCGAAACTTTCTGGCCAACGCCGGAACACCTTTCACGGTGCCCGGTCACAAGCGCAATCCGGATCTGATCGATGACTTCCTGGCGTTCGATGTTCCGCATTACGGCGGCGTCGAGGACCGCCGCGCTTCGACCAAGCGGCTCGCGACCGCCGAGCGTCTGGCCGGTGAACTGTGGGGCGCGGACTGGTGCGGCTTCTCGGTCCAGGGCTCCTCACACGGCAACGAGGCGATCTGTCTGAGCCTCGGCAAGCCCGGCGACAAGGTGGTCGTCGCCCGCACCATTCACAAGTCGCTGTTCTTCGGCATCGTGCTGGCCGGATTGGTTCCGGTCTGGATTCGCCCGGACGTCGACGAACAGACCGGCCTGACGGCCGGCATGCCGGTCAGCCGTGTCGCGGAAGCCTTGGCGCAGCACCCGGACGCCAAAGCGGTGATGCTCGTCGAGCCGAGCTATGTGGGCGGTGTCTCCGACGTGGCCGCCCACGCCGAATTGGCGCACGCGCACGGCATTCCGCTCACGGTCGACGCCGCCTGGGGCGCCCACCTCGGCTTCCATCCCGGCCTTCCGCCGCACGCCATCGCGGCCGGTGCCGACGTCCTCGTGACAAGCATCCACAAGCACATCACCGGATTCACGCAATCCTCCATGGTGCTGGCACAGGGCGAACGCATCGACCTCGAACGCCTCGACGCCGCGTTCGAAGGACTGCACACCACGAGTCCCTCCGGTGCCATTCTGGCCAGCATCGATCTGGCCCGCGCCCTGCTGGCCGACCGCGGCACAGAGTTGCTCGACCAAGCCATCCGATTGGCGAACGAAGCACGCGAGCGTTTCCGGTTGGTTCCGGGTCTGGGCGTTGTTGGCGGCGAAATCGCCGACCGCTCCCCGGCTTTACTGATGCATGATCCGACCAAGATCGTGCTGACCCTGCCCGGCACCGGTGCCGACGGTCAACTGGTGGCCGACGTACTCGAGGGGCGGGGCCTGCATCTGGAGTTCGCCGACCGGGATACCTTCTGCCCGGTCATCACGCTGGCCGATACCCCGCAGACCGTCGACTTCATGGTGACCGAAATCATCCGCGCCGTCGAGGAGCACCGCGGAGAACCCCGCGCGCTGGTCCCCATCACCGCCTGGACGCTGCAGCCCGATACCGCGATGACGCCGCGGGATGCGTTCTTCGCCGACCACGAACGGGTGCCGGCCGCCGAGGCGATCGGTCGGATCGCCGCCGAGACCGCAGCGCCCTACCCACCCGGAATCCCGGCGCTGGCACCCGGTGAACGCATCAGCGCCACCGTGCTGGCGGCGCTGCAGGCCGAGGCAAAAGGTGGCACCCGGATCGCCTACTGCGGTGACCCGATGCTCGAGACGGTCCTCGTCGTCAAGGAATAGGCCCTCGTCGTCAAGGAATAGGAAGGTGACACCATGATCGGCACCCCACGGCTCGCAGCGTCGCTGGCGATCGCGGCGGTACTGCTCGGCGGCTGCAGCCAGTCGACGGCGGCGCCGGAGATTCCGGTGGCACCCATTCCGATCGAGGATCCGGCACCCGCCCCGCCACCTGCCCCCGCCCCCAGCCCGTCGGGGGCGCAGCCCCGACTGGCAGCCGAACCCGCGCAGATCGCCGACGATCTGGTGGCGGACGAACTCGCCCTGCGCGATCCGTCGACGCCAGAGCCGGCACTGGTGGCCGCGGCACGCCGTCAGCAGGCGGCGTACCGCGCCATCGGGCGGAACCCCGACTGGGACGCAATCGCCCGGGAGCGCATCCCCGCGGATCTGTTATTCGCCTACGACCGCAACGTCGACGCCCGCCGGCAACTCAACGCGATGGCACCGCCGCGGCCCAACACGCTGCCCCCGTGGCGCATTGTGGCGCCGGCACCGGCCGAGGAACTACTGGGCTACTACCGCGAAGCCGAGGCGGCCACCGGCGTCGACTGGAACTACCTGGCCGCCATCAACCTGATTGAGACCCGCCTCGGCAGCATCGCCGGGGTCAGTACCGCCGGCGCGCAGGGGCCGATGCAGTTCATGCCGCAGACCTGGGCCGCCTATGGGCGCGGTGATGTCAACGCCCCGCGCGACGCGATCATGGCCGCCGGGCGCTATCTGGCCGAGAGCGGTTTCGCGACCAACCGCGACCGCGCCCTCTTCGCCTACAACAACGCCAACGCCTACGTCCGCGCGGTCAGTGACTACGCGGCTGTGCTCGGTGCCGATCCCGCCGCCTTCGCCGGCTACTACCGGTGGGACGTGTACTACTACACGACCGCCGGGGAGGTGCTGCTGCCCATCGGGTTTGCCGAGTCCACCCGCATACCGGTGGCCGACTATCTGGCGACGCATCCGCAGTAGAAGCGCCCTGACATCTAAAGATGTCTCAGCCGAAGACGCTGTCGACGAAGGTCTCGCTGCCCTGCTTCCAGGCCACGACAAAGTTCCCAACGTTGTCTCGACTGATCGCCAGGCCCGGGCAAAACCAGCTTGCCTCGCCGGTGAAGAAGTGCGGGGAGCCGATCACGCCGCGCGCTCTGCCCTCGTCCCAGTCGGCCCGGACCGCCGACTCGGTGGTGTCGGCGTCAAGGGGATCAAGGCCGAAGCGGGCCGCGATCGCCGCGACCACCTCGGGTCGCCCGATGTCGAGGCCGTATTCGAACACCGCGTCGCGCAGTGCCATGCCGACGGTTTCGCTCAACGCCGCGTCGCCGGTGCGGTCGGCGGCGGCGGTGAGTGCGAATGCAGTCATCGAGGTCTTCGGGAACGCCTCGACCGAGAAGCCCTTGAACAGATCAGGACGTACCGAGCCACGCAGTGCGGTGATCTCGGCATCGATGTGGTCCGGATCCAGCGGCTTGCCGTTGATCAATTCCAGCGGCCAGGCCCGGATGCGAAGGTGCGGCTCATCCAGGCCCCGCTCAGCGCGTCGGTCGATCAGTGTGTGCAACCCGACGTGAGTGAACGGGCACAGGATGTCGGCGAATACCTCAACGGTGCGCATGGCCGCAGAATAGCCGGGCGCTAGACCGTTCCAATGATGCGACTGGTGGACAGTTCGTTGAGGTAGACCTCCAGGTCGGTGTAGCCGACGGCGGACAACGTGCGGGCGTTGGTGTTGGCGACGCTGGGGTTGGTTCCCTTGGTGATCTCCCAGGCATCGGGCATGCCGTCGCTGTCGGTGTCGGTCGGCGCGGCCGGCGCCGGACCGGCGAAGGCCGGCCGCAGCGCGTCCCCGGCGGGGTTGGTGTTGGGTGCCGCACCCGAGATGGTGTTGCTGGCGACGAAACTCATCAAGCGAGTGTCCATCGGATCGCGCGGCCAGGCGCCGGCGTTAGTGAGCAGGTAGGTGCGCAACTGGTCGGTCGGTGTGTAGGTGATCGTCGGGAAGGGGTGCCGCGTGATCCGGGCCTGGGCTCGCCGCGAGGTGGCATCCGGACTGATCTCGGCGGGATAGTCGTTGCAGCAGTAAAACAATTGGTAATCCGACCGCGACGGGTAGAGGTTCATCTTGTTGCCGCTGACGAAGAGTTCGTTGCGGGCGACGTTGAGGATCTGATCGTCGAACATGCCGTATTGGAAGCTGTTGGCGGTGTGGAAAAGGTTGTTGACCGCATTGAGTTTCCAGTAGATCGGTTGTCCGCCGGCGACAGCAGTATCCACGCCCAGGGCGACGAAGAATCGCGGATCCCAGTACAGATTGTTCGACAGTTCCAAATTCATAAAGGAGTTGGCCGCGGCGGCGGACTCCCGGCTGCCCTCGGGTAGCCGGCCTTCGATGCGGTTGAACACGTTGTGGTGCAGCGAGACGTTATCCAGGCCGAAGCCATGGGCCGGGTTGGAGTAGTTCATCAGGATTCCGCCGTAGAACGAGTGCGAGCCAACGGTTTCGGCGAGGATCGTGTTCTGCACCGTGATGTTGTTGGAGTAGGAGATCTCTATCGCCTCGTCGATGGCGTTGCCGATGGATACGTGATCCACGATCGCGTTGCGGGTGTAGCGCAAGCGCAATCCGTCATCGGCCGGGCCAGTGGCACCCGGCCGGATGCGGATGTGCTGCAGGATCCAGTTCTCGGCGAAATCTGCCGGAGCTTGAACGGCCTGGTCCTGATACGGACTTTCGTCAGTGACAAACCCGCGGATGGTGATACCGCCCGGCGAGGTTTGTCCGGCGATGGTCACATTGCCGTTCGTCAGGTGGATCTGGGTGTCGATCAGGCCGCTGACCTTGAACAGGATGTAGCGCGCACCGGGTTGGTCGATGGCCCACTGCAGGGAGCCAGCGCCGTCGGCGTTGAGGTTGGTGACGTAGACAACGCTGCCACCGCGGCCGCCGGTGGCGTTGGCGCCGAACCCTTCGGCTCCGGGGAACGCCGCGAGTGGGGTTGACGCGTCGGGAGTCGGGCTGACCGCCACCGTCACCGCAGTACTGGCCGTACCGCCGCGGCCGTCGACGACGGTCACGGTGAAGGCATCCGCGCGATCCACCGCTGTCGCACCGGGTGCCGCCGCAGTGTTTCGTGCGGCGACGGTCGGGGTGTAGGTGAACGCACCGGTGCCGGCGTTGATGATGATCGCGCCCTTGGCCGTCGACGCCGGGGCGCTATAGGTCAACGTGTCACCGTCGGCGTCGGTGGCGCTAACAATGCCGGTCACCACACCCGTGGTGGCATTCGGCGTTCCCACCACCGGGGTGCTCAACACCGGCGCGCGATTGGCCGGGGCTACCGCGGGGCTGATCGCCACGGTGATCGCAGCAGTCGCGGTACCGCCGTGGCCATCGGTCACGGTGACGGTGAAGCCGTCCGCGCGATCCGCAGGCGTCGCACCCGGTGCCGCCGCGGTGTTCCGCGCGGCAACGGTCGGCGTGTAGGTGAACGCACCGGTGCCGGCGTTGATGATGATCGCACCCTTGGCTGTCGACGCAGGGGCGCCGTAGACAACGGTGTCGCCGTCGGCGTCGGTGGCGTTGACACTGCCGGTCACCACACCGGTGGAAGCATTCGGCGTTCCCACCACCGGGGTGCTGGCGACCGGGTCCACGTTCGACGGACTGACCACGACGGTCACCGACGCCGTCGCGGTGCCGCCCTGCCCATCGGTCACCATCACGGTGAAGGAGTCGGCGCGTTCCCCGGCGGTGGCACCCAGTGCCGCCGCGCGGTGCCGGGCCGGTGCGGTCGGCGTGTAGGTGAACGCACGGGTGCCGGCGTTGATGATGATCGCGCCCTTGGCCGTCGTCGCAGGGGCGCTGTAGGTCAACGTGTCACCATCGACGTCGGTGGCGCTCACACTGCCGGTCACCACACCGGTGGAAGCATTCGGCGTTCCCACCACCGGGGTACTCAACACCGGCGCGCGATTGGCCGGGGTGAAGGGCGCGACGATCACCGCAACCGGGCTGGTGGAGGAATCCCCGCGGCTGCCGATCAGCCCGAAGGAGAGCAGGTTGAGCAACCCCGCGAGGCCGTGGATCGCGAAGCCGCTGGGCGCGTCGCTGACGGTGACCCGGAAGGAGTCGGTGACTCCAGCCGCCACCGCCGCGTCCGGCGTGTAGGTCCAGTTGCCGTCGGGGCTGACCGCTGCGGCTCCGTGGGTGGGACCCTCGGTGATGGTGTAGCTGAGCCTAGGGCTGTCGGGGTCAACAGCATTGAGGAGGCCGGTGACCACACCGGCGGCGCCCTGTGTGGTTTGGGTCGGGCGCAATTGCGGCGTCTGGTTGTTGAAGAAGGCCGACACACCCCGAAAGAAGGAACTGATGGGATCAGTGGCGACGGCGTGGGCGGAAAGTGGTTGCGGAACAGTTGATTCGGCGAGCGCGACGGCGGCGCTATTCTCTCGGCGCGGCGGGGCCGGTGGCACCACATCGACCGGCGGTGCCGTCGCGTCGCCGATCCCGGGAACAAGCGCCGCGACCGGGGCAAGCTCGGACCGGGAGGGCCGCACTGGCCGCGACGTCACCCGGGCAGTCGGAGCGGAGACGGACCTCGCCAATGCGCCCCGTGCACCGGCGTCACGGTTGCCGCGCAGTCGGCCAGCGTCCACTGGTTGGGTCGGCCGTTCCATCGCCGACGAGGCATCGGGGGTGACCGAGTCGGCGGCGGCCGTTCCCGTGCCGCCCGCCATGACGGCCAGACCGATTCCCAGGGTCGCGGCCAGGGGGCCGACACGGCCCACGAACGCTCCGGCTTTGATCAGATTTGACCCAGCGTTCATCGAATCCCCCGAATTTGCGGACCCACGGGGGAACCGCGGTATTGACCCTCCTCCGCAACCCCACGAATGGCAACCCCTTACCGCCGATGAGGTGACGAAAGTCCCTAAACTGGGGCTACAGTCACATTCATGAAAGCTGTCAAACAGATCTGTCTGAGCGTTGCTATGGCCGGAATCGTCGCCGGCGCAGGATCGGCGGTCGCGACCGCGGTCGCCTCGGCCGATCCCGCCGCGCCCGACTCGACCCAATCAGCCGACGCCGCCGACGCAGGTTCATCGGCACCCGTCGGTTCGCGGGCGGAAGCCCGCGACCGTTCAGCCAGATCTCGCGCTGCCACCTCCACCGTGGAGCCCGCCACCACTTCCGTAGAGACTGCGAACAACGACCGCCCCCGAGCGTCGGTGCAGCAACGGGCGCCGCGAACAGCAGCAACAGCGATTCGCTCGCCACGGACCGTCAGGGTCGCGGTCGAGTCGGTGTCCGCGCCCTCCAGTGCCGCGGATGTCACCGCACCTGAGGGGTTCGCCCCGCCGCAACCGGTCGCGCAGGTGGCCGCCGCCGCAGCCGTCGTCGCCGCGCCCGTGGCTTTCGCCGCCGTGCCGGCGCTTCCCGCCCCGGCGCCGGTTCCGCTTCTGCCACTGCTTCCGTTCCCAGCACTGCCGGTCGCCCCCGCCAGTGCCGCGACGGTCAGCAGTGCATCTTCGACAACGACCCGCCGCGGCGCCAACGCAGTCGTCGCCGTTCAGGTCACCGAGCCGAAGCGCGTACTGCTGATCGGCACCGACGGCACGAACCTGGACAAAGTGCTGGCCGACCCTGCCAACGTCGGATTCTTCGATCTCATGGCTGAGAGTGTCACCGGCGCCACCAGTATCGTCGGGCACACCACGATCTCGGGTCCGTCGTGGACGACGATCCTGACCGGCGTGTGGGACAACAAGAGTGGCGTGATCAACAACATCTTCAACCCGGCGCCGTACGACGCCTGGCCGACGGTGTTCAACCTGCTCGAGGCACACAACCCGGAGATCGATACGGCCGTAATCGCCGACTGGAAGTACATCAACGACATCGGGGCCGCCGGCGCCTTCCCCGTTGCGGCCGACGACAACATCTTCGTGCCCTTCGACACGAGTTGGGAAGGCACCGACGATGACGTGACAACCGCGACCATCGCGCGGATCAACGCGACCCAGGCAGCCGACTCGTCCTTCATCTTCTCCTACCAGGTAGCCGTTGACGAGGCCGGACACGCCTACGGCGGCGGATCGCCGGAGTATGCCGCCGCCATCGTCAACACCAGCGAGAACATCGCCGCGATCATGACGGCGGTTAACGACTGGGAGGACGCCAACCCGGGTGAGGAGTGGACGGTGATCGTCACTACCGACCACGGCCACCAGCAGTCGGTGGGCTTCGGTCACGGCTTCCAATCACCCAACGAGACATCGTCGTTCGTCATCTTCGACCTTGAGGGTGACGGGGCCAATGACGGCAAGCAGAACCTTGGGTACTCGAACGCCGACATCACGCCCACGATCGTGAACCTGTTCGGGGCGCCACCGCGGTCGGACTTCGACGGGGTATCGCTGGTAACCAACAAGACCGATAGCATCGTCACTCCTGTCGATCTGAAACAGGCGCTCAACGACGCCGTCGCCATGTACGGATATCCGAACATCGGTACCGATATCGCACTGGGGGTCCGGACGGTCTTCGCCAGCGTCCCCTACTTCCTGGGGATCATCACCAACACCATCACTGCGCAGTTGCAGGCGATCGTCGACGCGGACATCTTCCTGATCAGCCCGCTGGTCGGCCTCGTAGAGTTCGTCGTGCAGGTCTCCGGGGACATCCTGGTCGGGGTGACCCAGGCAGTGGCCCGGGTGGTCGCCACCCTGACCGGCTCCGGCGTCATCCCCCCGACGGATCTGCCGCTGACACCGCCGCCGGCGGACTCGGTGTTCGTGCCGGTGCTCCTGCCGGCCGCCGTCCTGGTCTGATCACCTCGGCAGGATGCGTGACCTTGCCCCGCCGCCGGCGACCTGAATAGTCTGACCGCTCACCCAGCCGGCGGCCGGGGACGCCAGCCACAGGAATGCGTTGGCGACGTCCTGCGGGGTGCCGGCCCGGCCGGTGAGATTCCTGGGGTTAGCGAGCGCATTGCGGACCTGTTCGTCAAGACCGATATCGGCGTAGGCGTCGGTCAACACCGTGCCGATCAGCACGGAGTTCACCCGGACCCGCGGTCCGAAGTAGTGCGCCACACTCAGCATCGCGTGATTCAGCGCCGCCTTGGCGGCGGAGTAGGAGAGGAACTCAAACGCCGGCGTCACGGCGACCATCGACCCCGAGTTGGTGACGGTGGCGTTGCTGGCCTCGAGTAGATATGGCCTGCAGGCAGCGGTCATCCTCAGCGCCGCAACACAATTGATTTTGTACTCCTCCACCATGTCCTCGACTGCGATGTCGAGTGGATCCTCACAGTTCCTGCCCCACCCGACATTGTTGACCAGGGTCGAGATGCCCCCCAACGCGGCGACGGTGCCCTCGACGACTCGGGCGACGTCGGCGTCCTCGGTGACGTCACACGCCATCCCCGAAACATCCGCACCGGTTTCCGCGGCGATCGTCGCAGCGGTCTCGACTGCCTTGTCGCCGTTGCGGTCGGCGATCACCACACTCGCGCCCGCCCCGGCGAATGTGCGGGCAATGGCCTCGCCGATGTTCTGCGCGCCCCCGGTCACGATGGCGACATGGCCGTCCATCCGGAAGTCGGCGAAGGCGTCAAATGTCATGGGTGCCCCTTATCAGTGCGTCGCATCAGTGATACCCCCCATCAGTGAAACCCCACATCAGTGAAACCCCCCATCAGTGAAACCCCCCATCAGTGAAACCCCACATCA
>Ga0247835_1001042_pt1 | contig 35985 bp, 37 predicted proteins | sample LaCtaG_3_FD_189912 | JGI IMG/M metagenome (GOLD analysis project Ga0247835, IMG submission 189912) | Freshwater microbial communities from meromictic Lake La Cruz, Castile-La Mancha, Spain - LaCruzMarch2015_13.5m | ecosystem: Environmental > Aquatic > Freshwater > Lake | place: Spain: Castile-La...
ATCTTCAGGTGGTTCAGAAACTGCTGATTGAACTTCCATTGGATTTAGATACTCCTTGAGTAATCGATTTCTTTTTAACACTTCAGCAATGCCGTCTTCAGCAGTAATTTCGCTATATTTGAAATCCAATGATTTAATCAAATCATCTTCAAGTGATAGCCCATTCTTCTCTTGGTATTTTTCAATCAAAGACAGTTTTGCGATCCAATCAATTCTGTCTGCCAGGTCTTGCCTGCTGCTTCTTAGACCACTTATTGCTTGCTCCCAAAAATCAATTACCTGACGTGAGTTATCGTCGTAACCTTCTTGTGCCAAATACGCTTTACTTTTTTCTAAATACCATTCTTGAACGTCGATAGCTGAAAAATTCTTGCCTTGATTGTTTTCATAATTGTTCTTAAAATCCAAATCTTGAGAAATTTCTTTAACAACTCCCACTGGATTTAAAAGATTAACTTCTTCGAAATCTACAAAACCATCTTCAATCATTGAAATAATTAATGCAGTTGATCCAACCTTCAAGATGTTTGCAAAATCGCTCATGTTTGCATCACCAATGATCACGTGCAATCTTCGACTCATCTTTGGGTCGGCGTGAGGTTCATCCCTGGTATTAATTATTGGTCTTTTCATCGTTGTTTCTAATCCAACATGAGCTTCAATGTAATCTGCTCGTTGGGAAATTTGATAACCGTTTTTCTCTGATTCTTGACCAATTCCAATTCGTCCAGCACCACAATAAATTTGACGAGTAATGAAATGAGGTGTTAACCCAGACACAATTTTTGAGAATTCAGTTGATCTTTTCATTTGATAATTTTCATGCGTTCCATAACTGGAACCTTTATTGTCGACATTATTTTTAAAAACTCTAATTTTGTCTTCAGGAAATTCTTTGGCATCAAGAGCAACCGCAATCTTCATTATTTGTTCCCCCGCTAGATCCCATTTTGTTATATCTATCGGGTTAAGAACTTCCGGAGCAGAGAATTCTGGATGAGCATGGTCAACATAAAACCTCGCACCATTTGGTAAGACTAAATTTGGAATGATCTGATCCTCGTCAGTTAATTGAGATGGATCTGCATCTGCTCTCGACATGTCAAAACCGCGTGCATCTCTTAAAGGACTCTCAACGTCGTAGTCCCAGCGAATATTTGATTCAGGATAAACATGCTTTGCGTAAGCAAAGACTATTCGGTTCGAAAGTGTTATTGGATCGGTATTTTGTGAACTAGAAATTCCATATTCATTCTCTAAACCCATAACCCTTTTAATTGTCAATTGTTAACAATCTTTAGAGAAATTGGTTAGCAGAACCTATTGTCTCAATAGCTCTACCTTGTTCTGATCCATTGTTACTTTGAATCAAAGTTCTTAAGAAGACGATGCGTTCACCTTTTTTACCTGAAATTCTTGCCCAATCATCTGGATTTGTTGAATTTGGCAGATCTTCATTTTCCCTGAATTCTTCTAAGCAAGCAGAAATTAAATGTTCTACTCTTATGCCTTTTTTCTTGTTAGACAAGAATTCCTTGATGGCAGCTTTTTTAGCCCTAGAAACTATGTTCTCCAACATCGCACCACTTGAAAAATCTTTAAAATACAGAATTTCCTTATCGCCATTAACGTAAGTAACTTCTATAAAACGATTTTGATCACTCTCTGTATACATTTGCTCTACTGCTTTATCAATCATTGTTTTAACAGTTGCTTGTTTATCACCTTTATGAATTGCTAAATCATCTTCATTAATTGGCAAATCACTTGTCAAATACTTAGACAAAATTTCGGTTGCCCCTTGAGCGTTTGGTCTTTGGATTTTAATTTTTACGTCTAATCTTCCCGGGCGAAGAATTGCTGGATCAATCATGTCTTCTCTGTTTGATGCTCCAATAACAATTACGTTTTCAAGACCTTCCACGCCATCAATCTCACTTAATAGTTGTGGAACAATCGTGTTTTCAACATCACTTGAAACACCACTGCCGCGAGTTTTGAATAAAGAATCCATCTCATCAAAAAATACGATTACGGGAGTGCCTTCACTTGCTTTGTCTCTTGCTCTCTGAAAAATTAATCGAATATGTCTTTCGGTTTCTCCTACGTATTTATTTAGTAACTCTGGTCCCTTGATATTTAAGAAATAAGATTTACCATCTTTATTGCCTGTCTTTTCTGTTACTTTTTTGGCTAAGGAATTTGCTACAGCTTTAGCAATAAGCGTTTTTCCACATCCTGGAGGACCGTATAGCAAAATACCTTTTGGTGCTTTTAATTGATGTTCAGCGTAAAGATCTTTATGCAGGAACGGTAATTCAACAGCGTCTCGAATCTGTTCTATTTGAGCTCCAAGGCCACCAATATCTTCATAATTAACATCTGGAACTTCTTCTAGTACCAATTCTTCAACTTCACTCTTTGGAATCTTCTCGTAAACAAAACCACTCTTTGAATCTAGTAATAACGAATCTCCGGTTTTAATAATTACATCTGATAAAGATTCTGCAATCCTTACAACTCTTTCTTCATCTGCTCTGCCGATGACTACAGCGCGTGAATTGTTGTCTAGAAGGTTCTTGAGCTTTACAATCTCTCCAGCAATCTCAAACCCATGAATCGAAATAATATTTAGGGATTCATTTAAGACCACTTCTCGACCAGAAGATAGTTGACTTCTATCAATTTCAGGAGAGATCGTGACTCTCATTTTTTTGCCGTTTATCAGTACATCGGCATCATCTTCATACAAATCTAGAAAAATTCCGAATCCTGAAGGAGGCGCACCTAGTTGCTCAACTTGATCTCGAAGACTTAATAATTGTAATTTTGCATCAGACAAAAGTGTGGCTAAGTCAGAGTTTTTCTGTTGCAAACCTTCTACAACTTTATTAATTTCTGCTAATGAATCATTGGAAGTGACGTCTTGAGACATGTTCCTCCAATAATCTAGATATTAATTCTATCTTTATTTGTCTTCTTCTGCTTCTTCAGACTGTTTGGTGATGTAATCAGCACCATAGGCACCCTTGGCCGGCTTCTGACGTCTGGCGGGCACTGCAACTCCATCAGCCATTCTTCGACTGTGCACCAGAAATCCTGTATGTCCGTTCATTCGATGTTTTGGTCGAACTGCAAGACCTTGCAAATGCCATTCGCGATAAAGAGTTTCTGATGAAATTGCATCGGTCCAGTTATTGGTTTCTTTAAGAGCTTCAACTAATTTTGACATTTGTGTAGTGGTTGCTAAATATGAAACGAAGTGACCACCAGGTCGAAGATGTTTGTAGACAACATCAATCATGTCCCATGGATTTAATAGATCTAGAACAATGCAATCGAATTTTTCATCACTTGAGAATTCAGAAATATCAGTTAAAACTAGATTCCAATTCTTAGGTATGTAGCCTAAATATCGTTCAACATTTTTACTTGCTACCTTTAAGAATTCTTCTCGTATCTCACAGGATGTTAAGGAACCTGATTCTCCAATTGTTCTTAAAATGTGCAAGGTTAAAGATCCAGAACCAACTCCAGCTTCCAAAACTTTTGATCCAGGTTTCATATCCCCTAGCTCAACTATTTGAGCCGCATCCTTGGGATAAATTACTGCAGCACCTCTGGGCATACCAACAACAAAATCTTGTAGTGCGGGAGTAAAAATTGTGTAAAGCATTCCACTAGAACTTGCAACTACTCCGCCTTCACCTGCGTTAAGAATCTCATCATGATTAATAGATCCATGATTTGTGAAGAATTGCTTTCCTGATTCAAGGGTGACAGTGTGCGATCTACCTTTTTGGTCTGTGATCGTCACTAAAGCACCAAGAGAAATATTCATATTCACAAAAGTCTACGAAAGAAGACAAATTGTCAGTGTTTGAGCCTATGGTTGACTCATGCCAGAAAAAGAAATGCTTCAACTTTCACCTTCACGTATCTCTGATTACCAACAATGCCCTGCTTTATACAAATATCGAGCAATTGACAAGTTGGTTGAAAGACCAGGCTTAGATGCACTTAGAGGTTCTTTGGTTCACCTTATTTTAGAAAAAATATTCAAGAACGCTCCATCAGATCGTGATTTCCTAAAAGCAGTTTCATTAACTAATGAATGTTGGCAAGAATTAGTACAGGTTGAACCAGAATTGATCTGTGCACTAGATGAAAAAATACCTTTTCCACTAGCTGAATCTGTCGAGATATCTCAAGAAAGACTAGATGTTCTTTTTGAGGAAGTTAAAACACTCGTTGCCAACTACTACGCTTTAGAAGATCCTTCAAGAATTCAACCAAAATCTACTGAAGAACTTATTGAATTTGATTTGACCGATGATCTAAAAATAAAGGGATATGTTGATCGAATTGATGAATCTCCACAAGGTTGGTTAAGAATTAATGACTACAAAACTGGGAAAAGTCCAAAAGAAAATTTCAGTTCAAAAGCAATGTTTCAACTTAAGTTTTATGCGCTGATTATCTTCAAATCTACAAAACAAATACCTAAACTATTGAGACTTATCTATTTGAAAGACTCTCAGATACTTACTTATGAGCCTACTGAGCAAGAATTGGATCTGACTTTAAAGAAAGTAGAAGCTGTTGCTTCTCAAATTCAGCGCTCTAAAGATACTAATGAATGGCCAACCAACATTACAAAATTGTGTGACTACTGCTACTTCAAATCAATCTGTCCAGCATTTACTAAATCTTAAACCTTTCGCCATTCTTTAACTAATTCTTTGTGAACTTGGCGAAGGTATGGAATATCTAAGCCTTTCATTCCATTGAATATTCTCATTCCTCTTCTGGCATCAAGCAACACTCTTTCTGGAACTGCAATAGTTGGCATTCCGGCAGCAAGAGAACTAGAAATACCTGTGTTTGAATCCTCAAATGCTAAGCATTCTAGAACGTCTAAACCAAAACTTTTTGCTGCATGCAAATATGGATCAGGATGTGGTTTTGTTCTTGGCAAATCATCTGATGTAACCACTACCTCGAAATATCGATCTAAATTTGTGGATTTGAGCAACGCCTCTGCTAACAGACGATTTGATGCCGTTACCAGTGCAATTTTTAATTTTTCTTTCACCGCTTCTTCCAAAACTTCTGCCCAACCTGGTTGTAAAACTGGAGGATTGTTTGTGAATGAATGAAACATCGCATCAACAATTTCGTCATACATCTTTTTTGCATCCGAGTTGGCTTTTGCAGCCATGTAATCAGCTACTGCTTGAAGAGGGCCACCTATTGCTTGATTTTGGTCATCAGTTGTCCAAGTGGAACCATGGCGTTCCATTACCTCAATCTCTGCTTGCCACCAACGAGTTTCTGTTTCAACTAAAGTTCCATCCATGTCGATCAACAATGCGCGCACGAATAACGCTCCTAATTCGGACTTTGACCATCAAGCAAAAGCCGGATGTCTTGAAAAGTTTGGCTACCTGAGAGACTACTTTGGATATCGTCGATTTCGATGCAGAATGCTCAACGGAGGCATGTGAATTTAGAGATAAAAACCATTAAGGGATATCTAGCCAAAAACCCTGTGGCAATTTGCGCTTTCCTGGGATGGAATGACGCGGGTGAAACTGCATCCAATGTTGTAGATCATTTAATTGAAGTTTGGGATGCAACTGAAATTGGCAGTCTGGATCCTGATAATTATTACGACTATCAAGTAGCTCGACCAAGAGTTCGCTTGACCGATGATGGCAATCGAGTTATCGATTGGCCTACCACCAAAATCTTTTTAGCCGAACCTCCAGGTTCTCCAAATCCAATTTTATTAGTGCAAGGTATTGAACCAAATATGAAATGGCGATCATACGTTGCTGAGTTATTAGATATTTTCGACGACTACGAAACATCCCTTGTTATTTCATGTGGTGCACTTTTAGCTGATGCTCCACACACCAGACCAGTTCCAGTGACAACCGTTGCTTCTACTCCTGAATTAAGTGACATTTTAGATTTTGAACCTTCTGCCTATGAAGGTCCAACAGGAATAATTGGTGTCATACAAGATGGAGCAACTGATAGAGATATTGCAAGTATTTCCCTCTGGGCTGCAATTCCTCATTATGTTTCTTCTCCCCCAAATCCAAAAGGAACACTTGCTTTGATTTCTAAACTAGAAGATTTATTAGATATTTCGATTCCTTTAGATGATTTGGTTGATGAATCTAGAGCTTGGCAAGACGGTGTGGATGAGCTTGCCGCAGAAGATGAAGAAATAAGTGAATATGTAACAAGACTTGAATCCACAGTTGATGCTTCAGATTTACCAGAAGCAAGTGGTGAGGCAATTGCTCGCGAATTTGAACGATACTTAAAAAGACGAACTAGGGATTAAGTTTCCGATACGTTGCTATTTGATTGGTTGTTGAAGAGTCAAATTCTGAGTCGTTTATAGTCTGAATGCTTCGTAAGAGATTCACTGCAGTCTTCTTACCGAGTTCGACGCCCCATTGGTCAAATGAATTGATGTTTAGCATTAAGCCTTGCAAAATAACACTAGTTTCATAAAAGGCCACGAGTTGGCCAAGAGTTGAAGGATCTAATTTCGTTAAGGATAAAATCATCGATGGTCTATTTCCAGGCATAACTTTATGATTAATCAGTTCTTGATCAACATTTTCTGACTTTAGATCTGCCTTCGATTTTCCAAATGCCAATACTGAGGCCTGAGCTAACGCGTTAGCCAGAAGTGAGTCTTGAAAATTACGGTCTTGCCCCATTCCGCTTTTGACAACTATGAAGTCAACAGGAATAACCTCGGTTCCTTGGTGAAGCATTTGGAAGAATGAGTGTTGCGAATTAGTTCCTGGTTCCCCGAAAATCACTGGACAAGTGCTCAATTTAATTTTATTGCCATCTTTATCCACAGACTTACCGTTACTTTCCATCCATAATTGTTGAAGAAAAGCGGGAAATCTCGATAGAGAACTTGTGTAAGGAATTACTGCTAAAGATCCAAATTTCATAACATTTAGATTCCATAAACTAATCGCTGCATGTATGAAGATTGGATTTTTTTTAAAATCTATTTCTTTTAGATTCTCATCTATCTTTGAAGCACCCTTTTGAATACTTGTGAATACATCTGATCCATACCCCAGTGCAATTGAGATTCCTACCGAACTTAGAAGTGAGTATCGTCCACCAACCCAATCCCAGAATGGGAATACATTGTGTTTATCTATGCCAAATTCTTTGCATGCTTTGGTATCAGTGCTTATAGCAACAAGATGTTGCTCGATATTTGTTGTTCCTAGCGATTTAACTAACCATTTCTTCGCATAATTTGCGTTGGTCATGGTTTCTACAGTTGAGAATGTTTTACTGGTAATTACTAACAAAGTCGTTGATGCATCAAGATTCTTAAGCGTTGTCGATATTTCAGTTTCATCAATATTTGATATGAAGTGACATCTGATTTTTCCATCATGAAGGTGTTCAAGGGCTTTGTAAATCATTGCTGGGCCTAAATCTGAACCACCTATCCCAATATTGACAACATCGGTGATGTTTTCACCAGTCGAACCTTTGTGAACACCAGATCGAACCTTCTCAGCGAAATCAAGGAAGTTTTTTTGAACGACATCGATATCTACTACTCCACTTACGCTGTTATTTCTAAAGAATTTGCTACGCAACCACATATGACCGACAGATCTTTTCTCCGTCGAATTGGTTAATTTGCCGCTAGTGATTTGATTGATTTGTTCCTGTAGATTTATCTTTACAGCCAAATCTTCAAATCTCTTTAATACTTTGTCATTTACTAGGGATTTACTGTAATCAAGATTTAGATCTGCAACACTTCGATTGTATTCGTAACCTCTTTGAGGGTTTTTTGCAAATAGCTCGTTTAGAACAAGTGTTTTCTTTGTTTTCTTTAATTCCAAAATTTTGTTCCACGCTTGCTTATTTGCTTTCATTTATTAGGCAACAACCTCTAATTTCAATCCCAATAGAGCCTCTAGCAATAAATCTATAGAAACATTGTTCTGAGAAACTGACAGGGGTTTAACTTCTTTCAAGAAACTTAGAACTTTTGGAGCATCTAGGTCATTTAGCACAATTTCAATTAATTTGTCTTGTTCAATTTGACTGATAAATTTGCCATTAAATTTCTTTGATAATTCACTATATAATCCTTTTGATTCATCAATTAGATCCTTTGTGTATTCCCAATCTGATCTCCAATGATTAGACATCAGAGCTAATCGAATAACCATAGGTGAAATACCTTCATAAATAAGTTGATGGACAAATACCAAATTCCCTTTTGATTTACTCATCTTGCTTCCCTGATATGAAACCATTCCAACATGGCAATAGTTAAGTGCCAATTCCCCAAAACCTAAAGCTGCATTCTGCTCTTCAGACATTGAGTGATGTGGGAAAATTAAATCTTTTCCTCCACCTTGAATATCCAAAGGCAATTCGGCATATTTATTTGCTAGTGAAATACATTGAATATGCCAACCTGGTCTACCCGTTCCAAAGTCTTCTTTCCAATTAGGTTCATCGTCTTTGCTTGCCTTCCAAATAATTGGATCTAATGGGTTATGTTTTCCTTGACGATCTGTGTCACAACCACGTTCCTTTGCCATTACCACTAATTCGTTATTTGGCACCGAGGCGACTAGTTTAGATAAATTCACTGAGTCTGTTTTGAAGTACCATTCAGTACCAATTTGGTAGGACAAATCCTTAGAAATTGTCTCACCAATGCGAGAGATTATTAAGTTCATGTTTTCCATTACCCCCACAAAATGATCAGGAGGCAACATATTTAGTGCAGACATATCAGTACGGTATATCTCCATTTGTGAATCCACAATTGACTGCCAATTGGTGCCACTAGTTCGTGCTCTTTCAAATAAAGGATCATCAATATCAGTGATGTTTTGAACGTAATTAGTTTCTCTGCCAATAAAATTCAAAGCTCTAATAACTAAATCGAAAGTCAAATAGGTAAATGCGTGACCTAAATGAGCAGAGTCATAAGGGGTGATACCGCAAACATAAATTTGAACTTTTTTACCATTTCGACCAATCTCATTTCTTTGTTGCGATTTCGAATCGAACATAAACAACGAATCATTCTTGTATTTGTTGGAAGAGTGAGCTATTGATTTACTTTGCCAAGATTTCATGTTCCTACAATACGCGAGAGTTTAAAATCCATCTAAAATATTGGCCAAGGAACTGCTGGCCATTGATCTCCAGGTTGTGGGAATGCATTAATGTCTAACAGATCATCAACCCTCTTAAGAGCCTGCTCAATTTCAATTTCTGACAAGTAGATGAAATCCTCCTCTTTCCAAGCTTGTAATACGTTTTTTGCTTTTTCTAACAAAGTTATGTCTTCATCATTGAAAGCAATATCGATCCAGCCCCAAAGCACGGTACGAATTTTTGACTCTTGATGCCAACTAACTCCGTGATCAATGGCCCACATTTTATTGTCAGTATCCATTAGTAAATGCCCACCTTTTCTGTCGGCATTATTGATGACCAAATCAAATAGACATAGATTGCGCAAATCTCGATCATCTTTATGAGCAAGGGTTATTAGTTTGTTTAACTCGTCATATCCTTGTAAAACTTTCAAGTAATCTTTAGGTATATCTTCCGGACTCTTCACAATTATTAGATCATTATCTGATTCTTTAACCCATTCCTGAATGAGAGAATTGCCAATTCCTTTGACGTCTCTCATCACGGTTTCTGGAACATAATTGAGATCTAAAGCGCGGTCAAGTAAATATGTTGCATATTCTCTGTTGTTCAAATCCATATCTGGAAAATCCCAGAGTGGTCTAATTGAAACTTCTGGTTTGATAATTGCTTGCATGTTTTCTTTAGAATCACTGACCAAGACTTTTAATGCACCATTTGAAGAATCAGGGATTAATCCCTCAATTTCAATTTCTCCACTTAACAACAAATCCAATTTATCCATTGAATTTATCTTTTATAACCGTTAGCCCGTGCGCAAATATGACCTTGTTGGCCAAGTGGTTCTTGGCAAAATGGACAGGGTTGTCTTCCCGCTGAAACAAGTCTTCGACCTCGTTCAGCAAACAATCTTCCTTGTTCAGCACTTAAGTGAACTCTTAAAACATCTGGTCCTTCTACTTCGTCACTTTCAATTTCTGGAACAGAGTCACTTGAGTCTGCGTGTGCTTCCAAAATTAATTTTTTCTTTGGAATACTCCATCCCAAACTCATGATTCCCACTCTGAATTCTTCTGTTATGGGAGCTTCCAGTGGTTCTAAATCTAAAACTTTAGAGTCATATTTTGCAGGAATGTTTGATTCATTTAAGTTCTCCCCCATTATTTGATTTAAAAGGGTGTCAATTCTTTCTGATAAAATTGCTACTTGAGATTTTTCTACTATGACACTTGTTATATTTTTACCACTTTTTACTTGCAGAAAGAATATCCTTTCTCCGGGTTCGCCTATTGTCCCTGAAACAAAACGATCAGGTTCTAAATGAGAAAAGACTTTGCGCATTTAACCTGCGCCTCCACCAAGCACACTGCCAAATTTCTTCTTTTTCTTAGTTTGAGTTGGAACTTGTACTCTGTTGTTAACGCTGACCACTTGTATGTTTCCTTGAGTTACTCGAACTATGGACAATGAGCAAGGATCAATAGTTATTCTTTGAAAATTATCAAGATGAATTCCCAAACTATCTGCGATAAAACTTCTGATTGGATCACCGTGAGACACCACTAACATGTTGTCTTGATCTTTTAGCTTTGATGCTTTTTCAAAAATTGTTGATTTCACGCGATCAAGCATGTCTGACATTTTTTCCCCGTTTGGAAATTGCACCCCACTTGGTCGCTCTTGCACGTTTTTCCACAAAGGTTTTCTTCTTAAAGTCGATAACTTCTTGTTAGACCAATCACCATAATCGCACTCACTAATGCCAGAATCTATATTTGGCTTTAAGGGATTTTTAGAGAATTGATTCAAAATCTTGGCAGTTTGTTGACAACGTTCCATTGGGCTAACAATGATTTCCTTAAATTCAATATTTTCTAAAGACTTTGCCAAGGTTTCAGCTTGAAGTACACCTAAATCATCGAGAAAGACACCTTTGGTTCGACCAGCCAAAATACCTTTTTCATTGGCAGGAGTTCTTCCATGTCGCACTAAATAAACAGTAGTCACGAAATCATTCTAGAGGTTAGAGATTATTCCGCCATTTAGTAACGCAATTATCACCAAGGCAAGAGCAATTCTATAAATTACAAAGGTTTTTAAACTGTGATTTCCTAGCCACTTGATCAACCAGGCAATACTTAAATAACCGACAACAAAAGACACAGCTGCTGCAAATATCGTTTGACCCCAACCAGATTCATTGCTATTTGTTATCCCAATTGCTTCATATAGCCCAGAGAGAACAATCGCAGGAACTGATAATAGGAATGAGAATCTTGCAGCATCTGCTCTATTTATGCCAAAAAATCTAGCAGCAGTAATGGTTACTCCTGATCTACTAAACCCTGGTATCAAGGCAAGTGATTGCGCGAAACCAAGCATCAAAATTTTAAATCTAGACAGTTCATTAATGTCAGTATCAAATTTGGAATATTTATCAACAAAAAACATCACAAATGAAAAAATAAGCATTACGTAGGCAACTAAGTACAAATCTCTTGCACCATTTTTAATAAAATCTTGCCCAAAATAGCCTAAAAATATAATTGGCAATGTGGCCAAGATAATTGATAAACCCATCTTAAATTCTTTATTTCTTTGATTTTTTCTAAATATTCCAATTAGCGTTGCTTTTGAAATTGAGACTAAATCATTTTTGAAATATATGAGGACAGAAAATATGGTTCCAATTTGAATTACAGCTGTAAAGGAAGCTCCAGGATCTTTTTGACCAACAAGTGCTGGCAGGATTCTTAAATGTGCACTTGAGGAAATTGGTAGGAATTCAGTAACCCCTTGCAACACACCCATTGCAGCGGCCAGCCACCAAGACAAGGATTTTCTCCTAACACTTTGCAAAAAATCAATCAAAAGAGTTGATTCTTTCAATTATTGCAATAACCTCACAATATGCGCATGAGACTGCTGGGAAATTCCGGACACGAGGTTTCAACTATGGCTCTTGGAACTATGACTTGGGGTCGAGACACAGATGAACCCGAAGCACGTTCCCAATATAAAGCTTTTATCGAAGCAGGTGGAAATTTCCTTGACACTGCAGATACTTATTCAAAAGGTGTATCTGAAGAACTAGTTGGACAAATAATTGCTGAAATTGGAAATCGAGATTCAATTTTTATTGCTACGAAAGCTGTGAAGGTTGAATTACCTCGAATGTATAACGCTAGTGCAATTCACATAACAGATGCTCTTGATGCATCATTAAATCGCTTGGGAGTAGATCACGTTGATTTATGGCAAATGCATGGATGGGATTCGATAACACCGATCGATGAAACTTTGAGGGCGGTATCAAATCTCTATTCTCAGGGCAAATTTAGATATTTTGGAATATCTAATTATGCTGCTTGGCAAACAGCCCTTGTTATTTCTGAATGCAAAAATTTAAATATCCCATTTATTTCGACTCAACATGAATACTCTTTACTTGCTCGTGGCGTAGAAAGAGAATTAATTCCCCTACTAGAAAATCAAGGCAAGGCTCTACTTGCTTGGTCACCACTTGGTAGAGGTGTTTTAACAGCGAAATATCGTTTCGGAACACCGGTTGATTCAAGGGCTGCGTCAAAACATTTTTCAAGTTTCATTCAAGAACATCTCACAGAAGACAAAGCAAGAATTGTTGATGCATTAGTTACTGCTGCTGAAGGAATTGGGAGAACACCTGTTGAAACTGCTATAGCTTGGTTGCGCGATAGACCAGGAGTTGGATCAGTAATTTTAGGTGCCAGAAATCTTGCTCAACTGCAAATCCTCTTAAGTTCCGACAATTTGGTACTTCCTCAAGAATTGAATAACGCTTTATCCGACGTTTCTGCACCACATTCCTCTTATCCTGAGTCAGGATGGGCTCAACTTCCAAAGGATCGAGGTAATTGATTTGTACAGTTCCTGGGAAATAAGAGAAGTTCCATTGCCTAATAAAGTTACAAGACGAGAAGCAAATCAACTACTTACTGAATTAGCTGAATATGGTCGTTGGGAATTAGTAAGAACCAGAATTTACCCAAATGGTGTAAAAAGAATGTGGGTAAAAAAACGCATTCATAAAGTCGAGAGAACTTAAAGAGCCTTAATAAATCTGTGCATTGTTCTTGCTCCAAATTTGAGTGAAGATATTGGAACTCTTTCATCATGTCCATGAAACAAACTTGTGAAATCTAAATCATTAGGAAGTAAAAGTGGTGTAAAACCATAACCTTTTATGCCAAATTTAGATAAAGCTTTCGCGTCAGTTCCACCAGAAAGCATATAAGGAACAACTCGTGCAGCAGGATCTTCTGCGGCTAAAGATTCAGTCATCAAATGAACAATATTTGTATCAAAAGGGGCTTCTAGAGCAACGTCAAATGTTTCTGCTTCAACTTTTATATCTTCTCCCACGATATTTCTGATATCTGCCAAAAATGTTTCAGCGTTTCCGGGCAAAAATCGACCATCAACATGTGCGGATGCTTCACCAGGGATGACGTTGACTTTGTAGCCAGCATTAATCATGGTGGGGTTAGCTGTGTTGGCCAGTGTTGCTGAAACTAATTTTGTCAATGTTCCCAAAAGAGCAACTATTTTTTCTGGATCTTTCTCATCAAACTTGGTGCCATGAGCTGAAGCAGTTTCTTCAAGAAGTGATCTGACTGAATCCTTAATCGTAATAGGAAACTTATGATTGCTTAAATTCGCTATTGCTTTTGATAGTTTTGCAATCGCATTTTCGTTGTTTATCATTGAGCCATGACCGGCATTACCCTTGGCAGATAACTTCATCCAGGCAATACCTTTTTGAGCAGTCTCAATTAAATAAAGTCGCACACCGTTGCTGAGAGTATGAGAAAATCCCCCGACTTCCCCAACTGCTTCAGTGCAATTCTGGAAATATTCTGGGTAATTCTTTGTTACAAAGTAACTGCCTAATGCACCTCCAGCTTCTTCATCAGCAAAAAAGACAAGAGTAATTGATCTCTTGGGACGCCATCCTGATTTAACAAGTTCAAAAAGGCTTGCCAAAATCATGGCGTTGCCGTTTTTCATATCAACGGCTCCACGACCCCAAATCATTTCTTGATCTATTAGTGCCTCAAAAGCAGGTTTACTCCATTTATCTTTTTCAACTGGAACAACATCTAAATGACCATGTAAGACGATTCCGGGTAATGAATTATCAGTTCCAGGTAATCTTGCAATTATTGATGTTCTTTTTGCATCAGGACCAACTATTTGATATTCAATGTTTAAGGTTTTTAATATTTCGGCGATATATTCTGCAGCTTTAGTTTCGCCATTGCTTTCATTATTTCCAAAATTAGTGGTATCAATGCGGATCAGATCTTGACAGTATTTAACAACTCTTTCCTCAAGATTTGTGGAGTTATTCATAGTGAAACCATCTTGCCGAGGCGATGGCCTTGAACTTGAGTTAGGTGTCGATTGTTATCGTATGAATCTAATAAGTCCGGATGGCGGAATTGGTAGACGCGCTAGCTTGAGGTGTTAGTCCCTTTACGGGGATGGGGGTTCAAGTCCCCCTTCGGACACTTAGATTACGAATTGAAGTGTTATTGCAGCAATAACCACTAAAAACCAAGCCAAAGTCAAAAATCCTGTAAATGGCACAAGAAGTTTTAGTGTTGAATTTCTGGAATTCTTAAATAGGTCTCTTGTTGTTAAGAAGAAAATTGGAACTGTCATACCCCAAACAACAATGCAATAAGGACATAAAATCTCAATTATATAAATACTTTGAAATGCTAGCCAAGACACAAATAAGGTAGCCAGGCCACTCACTAAAGCAATAATTTGTAACATCCATCTAGGGATGAATACATCTAGCAAGATTAAGACACCAATAAGCACCAAAATTGGAAAACTGCTAATACCAATAATGCTGTTGGGAAATCCAAATACTGAGGCTTGAGCGGTCTTAACCACGTTTCCACAAGCTAAAACCGAATTAACATTACAACTAGAAATATAATTGGGGTTTTCCAAAAGCTTAATTTTGTCAATTGTTAATATAAACGAAGAAATCCATCCAACAACTCCACCAACACTAAGTAACCAGCCCAAATTCTTACTTGCAGTTTTGTTATTCATTATTCAATTACTCCCATATGAGCAAGTGCCAGTTTTAACAATTTAGCTTGACCACCTGTCATCTCATCCAAAACTTTTTTACTTTGAGCTTCTTGCGGACTTAACCATGCTAAATCAAGCGCATTTTGACTTGGGCGACAATCACCTTTAACTACGACCACAAAGGCAAGACTCACAGCATGTTGTCTTGGATCATGAAATCCAGAAACACTTGGGTCTGGAAAATATTCGACAATTGTAAAAGGAGTTGGACTTGGAGCTAGTTGTGGAAGTGCAGTTGCGCCTAAATCTTTTTCTAAATGTCTAAGTAAGGCTTCCCTAATTCTTTCTCCATACAAAACTCGACCTGAAACCATTGCTCGGCTAATGCTTCCATCAGGCATTCCGCGTAACAACAAACCAATTTGTGTGACATTACCTAATTCGTCAATTCTTACCGGAATTGCATCAATATATAAAATTGGAAGGCGGTCTCGAACAAATTCAATTTGTTCGTCATTTAACCAAGAACCACGATTTTCAGTTTCATTAATCATGCTCATATTGACGCCTCCTCTTCCAGTCTATGCAATAAAATCAAATTCGCCAGTTTCTGACTTCCTTGCCCACTAGATAATCAAGAAGATAAATTTTGGGCTATCGATTAAGTTAAGCATCATGCCGGGTCAAATGTTTCAAAACGTACCAACCAGTATCTCCTTAGCCATATGGGCAACAGCCTTCATGCAAGGTCGAGAAACTCTGGAGCGAAGCGTTGATTGCATCTCTGAATCTCCTCGACATGTTTCGACACTTTTAAACAATGAGTCCCTTGCCCTATTTATTGCAGGTTTAAGAAACTCAGGAACTAATGCTTTGCGTTGCCACTTCCCGGTTACCGGAAATATGGATGCAATTATTGGAACAGATGAATTCGTTGACATCGCTATTGAATTAGGACACATAATCACAACAAGAGGTGGTGAGCCCTTAGGAATTCATGAAGAAGCAAACTCTTGGGTTGCCACTAAACGATTAAAAGAACCTGTTGCCCTATCTACAAATTGGCAAGATATGGATAAGCAACTTTCTAATTTGTTACATGAAACTAGTGATGAGATTGAAGCATTTGATCTTGTTGCGGGAAATCAAGACGCCCACGACTTTTTAATTGATTTAGAACACGACATTTCTATTCAAGCTTATCCAGATGATCAGCCACCTAGAGTTACTTTTTTATTAGGAAGACTATTACGAGTTTTAGCCATTACTGAATTTGCTCTTGAAAATGAAATTAATTCATTTAGTGCCACAAAACAATCTAAGTGGTCAACACCAATTTCAGATTTAAATAGAACTTGTCGACAAGGTCTTTCTGCTGTCGTTAATTACGCTTTAGAAAAAACGAATTAAGCACCCATGGAGTGATATCCACCATCAACGTGGATTATTTCTCCAGATGTAGCAGGAAACCAATCAGAAAGTAATGCCACAACGGCTTTTGCAGATGGCACTGGATCTGAAATCTTCCAACCCAATGGTGATCTTGCAGCCCATGCTTCTTCGAATTTCTCAAAACCAGGAATGTGTTTTGCAGCAACAGTATTGATTGGTCCTGCAGCAATCAAATTAACTCGAATATTCTTTGGACCCAAATGTCGAGCTAAATAGCGAGAAGTTGATTCCAATGCAGCTTTTGCAACACCCATCCAGTCATATTGTGGCCAGGAAACTGTTGCATCAAAATCAAGTCCAACAATGCTGCCACCATTTGGCATTAATTCAACACATGCCATGGAAAGTGATTTCAATGAGTAAGCAGATACATGAACAGCTGTTGCAACATCTGGCCATTCAGTACTTAAGAAATTTCCACCTAAAGCCGATTGTGGTGCAAAACCAATTGCGTGTACGACTCCATCAATAGTTGGAGTGTGTTTCCTAATCTCGCTTGCTAAATTAGTAAGGTTTTCATCATTTGTAACATCTAATTCTAAAATTGTGGCAGGTTTTGGTAAGCGACCATTCGCTCTTTCGGTTGCTCCCATTGCTCGCCCGAAAGAAGTCAAAATTGGAGTGCCGCCTTCATCTTGAATAAGTTTCGCAACAGAAAAAGCAATTGAGTGATCAGTGAGAACACCCGTTACTAAAATTGTCTTTCCCTGCATTATTCCCATTGTTTAATGTCCCATTCCTAATCCTCCATCAACAGGAATTACTGCACCCGTGATGTAGGAAGCATCTTCTGATGCCAAAAATCTAACGACTCCAGCAATTTCACTAGCACTAGCTGTTCTGCCAAGTGGTGTACTAGAAGTGATCATATCTTTTCTTGCTTCATCAAGATCATTTGTCATGTCAGTGTCGACATATCCTGGTGCTACAACGTTTACTGTAACTCCTCTGCTTCCAACTTCACGAGCTAAAGACCTTGCAGCTCCAATTAATCCAGCCTTAGTGCTCGCATAAACCATTTGGCCAGGTGAACCCAACATTCCAACAACTGAACCGATGAAAATAATTCTTCCCTTGCGATTCTTAATCATTGACTTAACACTTCGTCTGGCTACTCTTATCGATCCCATTAAATTTGTATTGATAATCTGTTCCATGTCGCTATCTTCTAAGCGCATGGCAAGTGCATCTTTATTAGTTCCAGCATTAATGACAACAACTTCTAATGGCCCAAGATTTTTTTCAATTTCATCAATCGCTTCATCAATACTTTTGCTATCAGTGACATCTGCTTTAACCATGTAAAAATCATCAGCAGGCTTTTGTTCGCGATATGAGATCGCAACCTTAAAACCATCCTGGGCAAATCTTTGAGCTATGGCGAGACCAATGCCTCTATTGCCACCAGTTACAAAAACAACTCCATTTGAAGACATACCTTGTAACTTACCTCGTAGATGGCAAAGAATTGGTCTCTAGCCCGCTAGATACCCTTTTTGAATCGCGAAAATCTAGATTTTGCCGTAGCGTTGAGATTCAGAGGAAGGTCAGAACAGTAGATGAGCAATCAAGAACAACCATCTGTCTATGCAATTACCTCTGCCTCCACCGGTTTGAGTTTCGATCAAGCAGGTAGAAAACGTCGATATTTAATTTCTATGAGTTTAAGAACAATTTGTTTTGTGGGAGCTGTATTTGCCAGTGGAAATCTACGTTGGGCGTTAATTTTTGGAGCAATCTTCCTTCCTTATATCGCAGTTGTAATTGCAAATGCGGGAAGAGAGAATTTCTTCTATAACGGCAAACAAGTGGAATCACCAACAAGAAAAATTGAATCAGGCCCAACTCAATAACCTTGGTTCAAGTAGTCTTACATCAGGATCATGTTTAAAAATCTAATTAAACCTCGCTGGATCGCACTCACCCTTATTCTCTTGTTTTTAATCTATTTGTTCATAAGACTCTCTAATTGGCAGTTCGACAGATATGACCAAAGAATTCTTAGAAATGAATCCACCAATACAGCGCTATCGATGGCGCCTAAAAAGATTGATTCAACATCTCAAATATCAGAATTAAAGCAATGGGAAAAAATTGATTTAACAGGAAATTACTTAAATGATCAATCAAAATTGGTACGTAAACAATATTTAGAAAATAGTTTGGGATTTTGGGTTATAACCCCCTTGAAAATTGAAAATGGCGAGAATATTTTGGTTAATCGTGGCTGGATTCCAATTGGAACTTCTGCGTCAACAAATCAAATCATTCCCCCTGCCCCAGCAGGACTTGTAAATCTCGAGGGCTACCTTCAACAATTCAATGTATCAATTGCGCAACCTAAAGATTTACCTTTGAACCAAGTCAACACAATCGATCATAAATATTTTGACATTGATGTAGCGAGTGATTTCTATGTTCAGTTAGCAACATCGTCCCCGATGGATAATCAAGTGGCAATTATTCCATTGCCAGAATTTACTAATGGTCCACACTTAAGCTATGCAATCCAATGGATTTTGTTTGCTCTTTTATTGCCAATTGGGTGGTATGTGTTACTAAAGAATGAATCTAAATAGATTTAAACAGCGAATTGCTGATTGTACAAGTCGGAATAAACACCATTATCTTTAAGTAAATCTGTATGACTTCCAATTGCAATTAGGTGTCCTTCTTTTATAACAGCAATCTGTTCTGCATTAATAATCGTTGATAATCTATGAGCAATAACCACTGAAGTTCTATTCTCCAAAACTGTAGCAAGCGCAACTTGAACGGCTGCTTCATTTTCGTTATCTAAGTGAGCTGTAGCTTCATCAAGAATAACAATTCGTGGTTGCTTTAGAAAGACTCGAGCAATTGCAATTCTTTGTTTCTCTCCGCCACTGAGACGATATCCGCGATCTCCAACAATGGTGTCTAATTTGTCTGGAAGAGATTTTACAAAATCAGAGATCTGAGCACTCTCCAACGCACTCCATATATCAGAATCTGACGCATCTTCTTTGGCATAAATTAAATTATTTTTAATTGAATCATGGAAAAGGTGGGAATCCTGAGTCACTACCCCAACATTTTTTCTTATTTCGTCTCTAGATACTTCTTTAATATCTACATTTCCAACAGTAACTTTTCCGCTAGTTGGGTCATAAAGACGAGCGATTAGTTGAGAAATAGTAGTTTTTCCACTTCCACTTGGGCCAACTAATGCCAACATGGTTCCAGGTTTCACTTTGAAAGAGACATTATTTAGAACTAAATTGTTTGTATCATTTTCAATTTTTCCATCAGTTGCTAGTTCTAGGGTTTCAAGTCCAACATCAGCTCTTGTAGGATACGAAAATGAAACATTATTGAATTCAATATCAAGAGGTCCTTGAGGCAAATTCTGAGGATTTTTTGAATCTTTGACCAAAGGTTCTAGATCTAATACTTCAAAAACTCTTTCAAAAGATACTAATGCGGTCAAAATGTCGACTCGGACATTAGAAAGTGCCGTTAATGGACCATAAAGTCGAGCTAACAAGGCAGTTAACGCCAGTAATGTTCCTAAAGTTAAAACTCCAGAGACAACGAGACTTCCACCAAAACCGTAAACAATTGCAGTTGCAATTGTTGCAACGGTAGTCAGCGCCACAAAGAAAATAGTGTTAGTCATCGCGATTCGAACGCCGATGTCTTTTACTCGAGCCGCTTTTTTAAAGAAGCTATTTCCTTCATTCTTTGGATCACCAAACAGTTTTACTAACAATGCTCCAGAGACGTTGAATCTTTCAGTCATTGTCTGACTCATCTCAGCATTTAAGTTCATTTGTTCTCTAGACAGTGCCTGAACTCTTTTGCCCATAGATTTTGCGGGAATTAGGAAAACTGGAAGAAGTATTAATGAAGTCAGTGTTATCTGCCAAGACAAAATCAGCATTGTGCTTAAAACTATTACCAAGCTAATTCCATTTGAGATAATTCCACTTAGTGTGGATGTGAATGCTTGCTGTGCACCAATTACGTCACCGTTGACTCGTGAAATTAAAGAACCTGTTTGAGTTCTAGTGAAGAATGCTATTGGTTGAGACTGAACGTGATTGAAAACTTGTGTGCGTAGGGTAAGAATTAACCCTTCACCAATTCTTGAACTATAAAGTCTGCCAATGATTGTTAGACCAGCAGAAAATATTGCTAAAACTCCCACCAATATGGAAGTTGTTATAACGACATTCCTATTTCCCGCTGAGATTCCTTCGTCAATAATTCTTTTAAAAAGTAAGGGTTGAGCTACTACAAGAAATGCATCGATTACTACAACAATTATAAGAAGAGTGATATCTACCTTTAGTGGGGTTGCGTAACCTAAAACCCTATGAATTGTTCCGTTTTTTATTCCTCGTTTTTTAACACTTCCATCACGAGTAAGAGATCTATAGGTTTCCCACATTTGCATTTGACTCATTTGATGTTGAGTCTAGTCTTACTTAATTAACTGTTTAAAGGTTGAATCCCAATGCCCTGAGCATTTGACGACCTTCGTCAGTAATTTTGTCTGGCCCCCAAGGTGGCATCCATACCCAATTGATTTTAAATTCAGTAACAATTCCGTTTAATGCAGCTTTAGTTTGATCCTCAATAACATCAGTCAATGGACAAGCTGCAGAAGTTAACGTCATATCAATAATTGCAGAACCATCATCTTTTACTTCAACACCATAAATTAAACCTAGATCTACTACGTTAATTCCCAATTCAGGATCGACAACATCATGTAATGCTTCGAATACGTTTTCAGATGATGCTTTGGTATCAGTACTCATTATTTATCTCCATTTGCTCTAATAATTGCATCTTTGGCTGCCATCCATGACAACAGGGCACACTTTATTCTTGCTGGATATTGCGCTACCCCGATCATAGAAATTCCATCACCTAGAAGATCTTCATTTGGTTCAAAATTACCCTTGCTCTGCATCATGGCCAGGAATTCATCACTTGACTTATTAAAGTCATCAAGAGATTTACCGTCAACTTGCTCAAACATAATGCTTGCTGATGCCTGGCTTATTGAACAACCGGTGGAATCATAAGAAATCTTTTTGATGAACTTGCCATCATCGCTTAGTAAAACTCTTACAGTTATTTCATCACCACAGGTGGGATTAACATGATGGGCTTCTCCCCCGAATGGACTTTGTAAGCCTTTACCTCGTGGAGTTTTATAGTGGTCAAGAATAACTTCTTGATACATATTAGATAATTGCATTATTTTGTTCCAAAGAATCTAAAAACTTCATCTATTCCTTCTAATAAAGCTTGGATATCTGAATCATCATTATAGATATAAGTGCTTGCTCTTGTAGTTGATTGCACTTTTAACTTATCCATGATTGGTCTAGCGCAATGATTTCCCACTCGAACAGCTATTCCCATATCGTCTAACACTTGACCAACGTCATGTGGATGAAGACCATTTAGAGCAAAAGAAACTGTGCTTCCTCGATCTTGATCGTCTGTTGGTCCATAGATGGTTACTCCTTCAATATTTTTTAGTCCATTAACCATTAATTTGGTTAGATGTCTTTCATGATTGTGAACGTTTTGCATACCGATTTTTTGTAAGTATTCAACTGCAGCTCCCAGCCCTACCGCTTCTGCTGCTGGAGGAGTTCCTGCTTCAAATTTTTTGGGTGCTTTTGTAAAAGTTGATTTCTGCATTGAAACTGTTTCGATCATTGACCCACCACTTATGAAAGGCGGCATTATTTCTAACAATTCATCTGTTGCTGCTAATAAACCAATTCCCAATGGGCCCAACATTTTGTGACCTGACCAAGCAATTGCGTCAGCTCCTAATTTAGAAAAATCAACGGGCATATGAGGAACTGATTGGCATGCATCGATAAAGAAAAAGGCTCCAACAGATTTTGCAGCTTTTCCAACTAATTCAATGTCGGTAATTGAGCCAAGGACATTACTCATGTGTGAAACGGAAACAATTTTTGTTTTTGGACTAATTAAGGATTCAATCTTTGAATAATCAAGTAAACCTTGATCTGTGATAGGAATCCACTTCAAAACTGCACCAGTTTTTAAACAAAGTTCTTGCCAAGGCACAAGATTTGCATGATGTTCCAATTCTGAAACAAGAATCTCGTCTCCTGGATTTAAAATCAATCTTTTATCCACAACTGATCCAAATTTTGCCTTCATCGTGGCATTTAAGAATGAATACGACAACAAATTCAGAGATTCAGTTGCATTTTTGGTGAATACCAATTGTTCTGGTTTTATGTTTACAAAAGCAGCAATTGTTTCTCTGGCATGCTCATGAGCATCAGTTGCCAATTCAGCCAAATAATATGCCCCACGATGAACCCCAGAATTTATGGTTTCATAAAAATTATTCTGGGCATCAATTACTACTTGAGGTTTTTGAGAAGTAGCAGCACTATCTAAGTAAATTAATTTACGATGGTTTCTAACTTCTCGAGACAGGATTGGAAAATCAAGTTGGATCTTTTTTATGTCCAACTTGATTTTGGAATCCGTATTTGTCATGCCCCTGCTGTCGCTTTTGAGAACTTAACGTAACCGTTTGCTTCTAGTTCTTCAGCTAATTCTTGACCACCTGTTGCCACAACGCGTCCATCAACAAAGACGCTTACTTTGTCAGGTTTTACGTAGCGAAGAATTCTGGTGTAATGCGTAATCAATAACACCCCAGTGTTGTTTCTTTCTACAGTTCTATTAATTCCTTCTGAAACAATTCTCAATGCATCAACATCAAGACCTGAATCTGTTTCATCCAAAATGGCAATTTTTGGTTTCATTAGTTCTAGTTGCAAGATTTCATGGCGTTTCTTTTCTCCACCAGAAAATCCTTCATTAACATTTCTTTCAGAAAATGTTGGGTCCATGCCAATTTCTTTCATGGCTTCATTCATTTCCTTGATCCACTCGCGAAGTTTTGGTGCTTCTCCGCGCAATGCTGTTAGAGATGATCGTAAGAAGTTGCTTACAGAAACTCCAGGAATTTCAACTGGATATTGCATTGCTAAAAACAGACCTGCTTTAGCTCTTTCATCAACTGACATATCCAAAACGTCAGCTCCATCTAGTGTTACTGAACCTGAAGGAATTGTGTATTTAGGATGACCTGCTACTGCATAAGCCAAAGTTGATTTGCCTGAACCATTTGGTCCCATGATCGCGTGAGTTTGACCTGAGGTGATTGTTAAATCAACACCACGCAAAATTTCTTTTGTTCCATCGTCTGTTTCAACGGTTACGTGTAAATCTTTGATGACTAATTCAGACATATTTTCCTCTTCTTTATATTCCGACTGAGACAACGGCATTGTCGCCATCGCCTGTTACTTGCACTTCAAAAACATCAATTGCACTTATTGCTGGTGGAGTTTTTGGCACACCGGTTTCTAGATTGAATTCAGAACCATGAAGAAAACATTCAATACCATCTTCTGTAACAGTTCCTTCGCTCAACGAAACAGCACCATGTGAGCATGCATCCGTTACTGCATGAAACCCTTTGTTATTTCTGACCAAGCAAATGGTTTCACCGTTTAAATCAATGGCTTTTGCACTTCCAACTTGAAAATCAGAAACCTTGCCAACGGGAGTCCAGGTTGTCATTTATGTGATCTTTCTATGGCTGCGTTTAATCTTTCGTTTAATCTTTCCTTTAATTCAGGATGGGTAAATTCTCCAAAAATGCCTGAGAAAAATCCTTCGATAACAAGTTGTCTAGCTGTTGGTTCATCGATTCCTCTAGACATTAGATAAAACAGTTGGTCATCATCAAGTCGACCGGTAACACTGGCATGTCCTGCTTTTTCAACTTCGCCTGTTTCAATTTCAAGATTAGGAACAGAGTCTGCTCTTGCTCCATCATCAAGTAATAGATTTCGATTCATTTCGTAAGTATTTGTTCCTGTGGCAATTTTTCTAATTAATACATCGCCAACCCAAACAGTGTGGCTTCCTTCTCCTTGCGCGCCACCTCGATACAAAACGTTACTTTTGCAATCCTTCATGTTGTGATCAACGAAAACTCTATTTTCGAAAAATTGACCGTTGGTGGCAAGAAAAACTCCTAAGAGTTCAACTGCTCCATGGTTTCCAGAAAATTTTGCTCTTGGTACATAGCGCACAACGTCTCCGCCAAGTTGTACCACTAAAGACCGAATGTTTGCATCCTTATTGATTACAAATTGATGTTCGCTAACTATTACGCCTTTTCGAGCCAAATCGTAAACTGTAATGAAATCAATATTTGAATTCACATCAGCAATAATTTCGCAATTAACACCTGCGATGCCTTCGCCAACATGTTCCAAAATAATTGTGGCTTTACTGTGAGCTTTTGCGTTGATGATTATGTGACCGTACTGAACGCCACTTTTGATATCAATTTTTATCCAGGTTAAATCTTTTGTTTCTAATTCTTGTGGAATATCGATTACTAAAGCTTTATTCCATAAAGATTGAGTTCTTGAACTTATGCGATCAGTTGCTAAGAATTTGGACTTTACTTCATCGCGACCAAGTATTGAGTGGGTAATTCCACCTGCTGCAACAATTTCGTAATTAATGTCTTGTTCAGCTTTAGCGTCATTATGTAGATTTCCCACACGTTTTAACGGTGTGTAACGCCATTCTTCCTCACGACCATTTGGCACCAAGAAATCATCAGGATTGCTTGATGCAATGCGATCTGGTCTGGCATCAGTACTTTTAAATAAAATTTCTTTTTCTTGTAAGGCAGAACTCATCCAACTGCGCCTTCCATTTGCAATTCAATCAATCTGTTTAATTCAATTGCATATTCCATTGGCAATTCTCGAGCAATTGGTTCTACGAATCCGCGCACGATCATGGCTGCTGCTTCATCTTCGTTAAGTCCTCTTTGCATCAAATAGAACAGTTGGTCTTCACTAATTCGAGAAACTGTTGCTTCATGTCCCATTGATACATCGTCTTCCCGACAATCAATGTATGGATATGTATCTGATCTTGAAATATCATCAATCAGCAATGCATCACATTTAACTGTAGTTTTGGCGTTGTATGCGCCTTCATTAACTTGGATTAATCCACGGTAAGAAGTTCTGCCACCACCACGAGCTACTGATTTAGAAATAATCGTTGAAGAAGTGTTTGGTGCAGCGTGAACCATTTTGGCTCCTGCATCTTGGTGTTGACCTTCTCCTGCAAATGCCACAGACATGGTTTCACCTTTGGCATGTTCTCCCACTAACCAAACAGCTGGATATTTCATAGTTACTTTTGAACCGATGTTGCCATCAATCCATTCCATAGTTGCGCCTTGTTGGGCTACTGCTCTTTTGGTTACCAAGTTATAAACATTGTTTGACCAGTTTTGAATTGTTGTGTATCTACAACGAGCATTTTTCTTCACGATAATTTCAACAACCGCACTGTGTAGGGAATCACTTGAATAAATTGGTGCAGTACATCCTTCAACATAATGAACGTATGCATCCTCATCAACAATGATCAAAGTTCTTTCGAATTGACCCATGTTTTCAGTATTGATACGGAAATATGCTTGCAACGGAATATCAATTTTTACACCTTTTGGTACATAGATAAATGATCCACCAGACCACACAGCAGTGTTAAGAGCTGAGAATTTGTTATCGCCAGATGGAATAACTGATCCAAAATACTCTTTGAAAACATCTTCATGTTCTCTTAAAGCAGTATCAGTATCAAGAAATAGCACGCCTTCTTTTTCAAGATCTTCTCTGATTTGGTGATAAACAACTTCACTTTCGTATTGAGCTGCCACCCCGGCAATTAATCTTTTCTTTTCAGCTTCTGGAATTCCTAGACGGTCATAGGTGTTCTTAATTTCATCAGGTAATTCTTCCCATGAGGTTGCTTGTTTTTCAGTTGATCGAACAAAATATTTAATATTGTCAAAATCGATATCTCCAAGGTAAGCACCCCAATTTGGCAATGGCTTCTTTTGAAACATTGCAAGTGCTTTTAATCGTGTCTCTAGCATCCAGGCTGGTTCATTTTTCTTGGCACTGATGTCGCGCACAACATCTTCTGTTAGGCCACGTTTAGCATTCTTGCCAGCATCATTCTTATCGTGCCAACCGAATTCGTATGTACCTATTCCATCTAATTCTGGGCGAGCTATTGTCATTTTTTCTCCTTGTGTTGACTTGCAGATGAGATTGCTGTTTTTGGCAAAGTGCTAACTAATGAGGTACAAATGTTTCCACCATTTGCGATTGTGGAAAGTCGAGTTACGTTCACACCCAGTAATTCACTGAATGCATCTAATTCGGCTTCGCAAAATTCTGGATGTTGTTCAGCAACGTGTGCAATTGGACAATTGTGTTGACAAAGTTGAATCGTGTGAGTTGGTCCTGATCCTTTATCAGCTGTTGCGGCAAAACCGTCTTTAGTTAAAAAGTTTGACAAGACTTCTACTTTTTCTTCAACGTTTTTTGCTTCGTTTAAGGTTTCAGAATATTTAGCAAGCATTTCGTTTGCTCTACTTAAGGCAAAGGCCTTGACTGCATTGTCACCAAAGGTTGTTGCTAAATAAGTTACGGCGTCTTGAGCTAAAGCTTGATATTGATTCTCGAAAAAATCTCTACCTTGCGAAGTTAAGGAAAAAACACGAGCAGGTCTTCCTCTACCTTTTGGTTTGGAAGGACCAAACGGTGCAATTTCGTGAGATTCAACTAAGGATTTTTCACTCATGTCATCAAGATGTTTACGTACTGCAACGGCACTGATTCCTAAAGAATCCGCCAAATCACTGGCAGTGATGGGACCTAATTTGAGCAATTCTCGAGCCAGGCGATCTCTACCCACTGTTTTGAATTCCATAACCCTAGTGTTGCCTATTTCCCTGGAGTATGCAACTCTGGGAGATACCTAGACTCAGGGAAGATCATGAAAACAACCACTAAAACGAACTTTGGTCGAAGAATTAGCTTGGCTAATTTGATAGCTCAGTCCGGAATCATCGTTACTGGAGCAATCGTTCGATTAACAGGTTCTGGTTTGGGATGTCCTACTTGGCCAGATTGTGCTCCAGGATCTCTGATTCCTGTTGCAGGACAAGTTGAAGGTTTTCATAAATACATTGAATTTGGAAATAGAACTTTAACTTTCTTAGTTCTAGCAATATCTATTGCTTTATTTGTTTTCGCGATACTAAACGAAAAAAGAAACATTATTGTTTGGTCATTTTTACCTTTGATTGGAACATTGCTGCAGGCGGTATTAGGTGGCATAACCGTGCTAACCGGACTAAATCCTGGAACAGTTATGGCCCATTTTCTTCTTTCGATAGTTCTTGTAGGAATATCAGTCAAAATCTACGACTATTTCAATAATGAAAGAACTTCTAATGTATTACCAAAAATTGTCGATAGCTATGTAAAAGTCGTGACCTTAGTTGGTTTAGCAGTAATAATTCTTGGCACCATTACAACAGGATCAGGACCTCATTCCGGTGATGAAGTAGCTGCAAGATTTAATCTTGATATAAGAGTCATTGCCTGGCTTCATGCAGACTCAGTCCTATTGTTTGTTGGATTGATTGTTGGACTTCTTGTGATATCAAGAATTAACCCAGAATCAAAACAAATTTTCAAAATAACAAGAACACTCTTTATTATTTGTCTAGTTCAAGGATTTATTGGCTATGTTCAATGGTTTAACGGCTTGCCTTGGTTAATGGTTTCATTACACGTTATTGGCGCAGTTATCACGTGGATAGCTATTACTAATTTAGCACTTTTCTCAAGCAATACGTTGCTTAAGCGCCTTAAATAAATCCACTCCAGTTGCTGGTCTAAATTGCATAAAAAGCCAAGGCTCAGTTAATTCTAATTCCATAAGTACTAATTTCTCATCCATTCTCACAACATCGACTCGTGCAAAAAGTAGATCGTTCCATTCACTTACCGAGTTTGAAATAGTTTTTACAATCTCTCTTACTTCATTTGTTATTTCTAATTGACCAGCGGCATCTCCATGCCCACCTTTGGTAAGAGCCGGCACCTTCTTAGCTACATGACTAATTTCACCATTAATGACAATAATTGCCTTCTCCCCTTCATCATCAACACTTGAAATATAAGGTTGAATAATTGCGGTTCTCTTGGCTTCCAGAATCTTTTTTACAAATGCAATAGCTTCATCTTTTGTTGTTGCTTTTCCGGCTAAACGTGCACCAGCTCCAACCGTTGGTTTAATTGCAATGGCATCTGCTTTTTCAAAAGCCCAACTTATGGCAGGCAAGGCTTCATCGATGCTGCTGGCAAATTTGGTGGGAATAATTGGAACCCTTTTATCCTCCAACACGGATAGATATTTTTTGTCGGTGTTCCATCTCATTACATCGTAGGAATTAAAAAGTTTTGTTTTAGTTTCCACTGTTTTAGCAAATTGTAAGAATTCATCTCTGACTGGAACATAATCCCAAGTAGATCTAATAACGGCTGCATCAAAAGATTCCCATGCAATACTTTTATCGTTCCAATTGGAAAAGACTAAATCGATATCCAATTGAGCCGCAGCTTCTGTGGCAAAAGGAATATCTAAATCTGGATCTGGATCAGTGGGGTTGTCATTTCCAACAACATAAGCAATTTTCATTTAGTTCAAATTCAACAAAGGATCTAGACCGATGAGAAAGAAAAGAAGTGCAAGCCATGTGATTGACCAATGAAATAGCTTCATTGGGTTGATGTCAAGATCATCGCTCTTGGCACGATTTCTTAAAGCATACACCTCGCGCATAAATATTAAATTTAGAATTATTGCACCAAGTACATAAACAATCGAAAGTTCACTAACTAAAGGCAAAACTAAAGTGGTGGCGACCATGATCCAGGAATAAATCGTTATTTGACTAGCAACTTTTTGTCTATCAGCAACTACTGGAAGCATTGGAATTCCAGCATTTTCATAATCTTTTCGATATTGCATAGATAATGGCCAGTAATGCGGTGGTGTCCACCAAAACACAATCAAGAACAAAACAATGGGAGCCAAACTAATCGAGTTAGTTACTGCTGCCCAACCAATCAAAACAGGAAAGCAACCAGCAGCACCTCCCCAGACGATGTTGGAAGATGTTCTGCGTTTCAAAAGCAATGTGTAAACACAAACATAGAAAACAATTGCACTAGCCGCAAACAACGCTGCCAAAGTATTAACTTGACTCACAAGCCAAATTACTGACGAAAGGGAAAGTATGATTCCCAGAGCCACAGCTCCTCGAACAGATACTTTTCCGGTCACTAAAGGTCTATGAGCAGTTCTATCCATTAATGCATCGATGTCACGATCAACAACATTGTTTAAAGCATTTGCTCCTCCAGCAGCTAAAGCGCCACCAATAAGAGTTGCTAACACCAAATACCAATCAGGCCATCCGTTTGAAGCTAAAAACATTGTTGGAACCGTAGTGACAAGTAGCAATTCGATAATTCTTGGTTTTGTTAAAGAGACATAACTTTTGATAACGGAAAATAAACTAGAAGGTTCTTGATTCAAATTCAAGATTGGCTCGTCAATTTTTCTCATACCTAACTAACGCTACCTGAATAGCGGTTATGGCGCGTTCCTTGGATTGTGTGACCAGCAACTCATTAGGCTAGGGATAACTAAAGCCTCGAGAATTGGAACTCTAGAACCGATATGAGTATCTCCGCTTGGACCGAACTTGACGATAAATCTGTAAAAGTAGCGCGCGGTCTTGCCTTAGATGCTGTTGAAACCGCTGGTCATGGACATCCAGGAACCGCTATGGCTCTTGCTCCTGTTGCACATCTTTTGTTTAACAAGTTCATGAATCACTCCCCTGAAAATCCTGAGTGGTTTGCTAGAGATCGATTTATTCTTTCTTGCGGTCATGCCAGCATGCTTTTGTATTCCCAACTATTTCTAAATGGCTACGGACTAGAAGTTGAAGATTTAAAGAGTTTCAGAAAAATGAATAGTTTGACTCCAGGACATCCTGAATTTCAACATACTAAAGGTGTTGAAATGACAACTGGACCTCTGGGACAAGGAATGTCTTCCGCAGTTGGAATGGCGATTGCTTCAAGATATTGGCGTCAATTTTTCGATGCAAAAACAGTCGCTAATCAAAGTATTTTTGATAACTATATCTATGTTGTTGCAAGTGATGGAGATTTACAAGAAGGAGTAACTTCAGAAGCCTCATCTTTTGCTGGACATCTTGGACTTTCTAACTTAATTGTTATTTACGATGACAACCGAATCAGCATTGATGGTGACACAAATATTGCTTTCACAGAAGATGTCGCTGCTCGCTATCGCGCATATGACTGGGATGTGCACACAGTTGAATTAGGAACTGATGGTCAAGTAGACATTTCAGCTTTGTCAAAGGCTATTGAATCATCAAAGAAGTCAGACAAGCCAAGTTTTATTCGACTTAAAACAATTATTGCTTGGCCAGCTCCAAATGCTAGAAATACAGCTGCATCTCACGGTGCACCACTTGGGGAAAGTGAAACGAAGTTAACTAAAGAAGCTTTAGGTTTTGAACAAGATAAATCATTCCAAGTTCCAGACGAAGTTCTGAAACACACTCGACAAACTAAAACTAGAGGAAACGAACTATTCAAACAATGGAATGACAAATTCCAATCCTGGTCAAGTGCTAATCCTGAACTTGCTGGTGAGTATCAAAGATTAGTAAAGGGTGAATTAACTAAAGATATAGATAAGAAATTAACTGTATTTGAATCCGGTTCCAGTCTTGCCAGCCGAAAGAGTGGCGGAACGATTCTAAATGAGTTAGCGGCAAATCTTGTTGAATTAGTAGGTGGATCAGCAGATCTTGCCGAAAGTAATGGCGTTGCCTTAAAAAATGCACTTTCAATGCAAAAGGCAAATTCAGGAATTGCCAATTCTGGTATTGGCGGCAAATACTTACATTTTGGTATTAGAGAACATGCAATGGGTTCAATAATGAATGGAATGGCTCTTTATGGATTCACTCGTCCTTTTGGAGCAACCTTCTTAATTTTTAGTGACTATCAAAAACCTGCCATAAGACTTGCTTCTTTAATGCAACTTCCAGTCACCTACGTTTGGACACACGATTCAATTGGTTTAGGCGAAGATGGTCCAACGCATCAACCTGTAGAACAACTTTGGTCATTGCGTTCAATTCCAGGTTTTGCAGTTGTTAGACCTTGTGATGCAAATGAAGTAGCCGTTTGTTGGTTAAAAATTATGGAAGATAGAAAACCTGCAGGAATAGTTCTCACCAGACAAAACATTCCAACTCTAGATAGAAAAATTAACGCTCCTGCGATAAACGCTCAAAAAGGAGCCTATATTTTGCAAGACGCCCCAAATTCAAATCCTGACGTAATTTTGATTGCTACTGGATCAGAAATTGAACTGGCTTTAAGCGCCCAAAAAGAACTGAATTCCCAATCTATTAATACTCGAGTTGTGTCAATGCCGTGTGTGGAATGGTTCCAAGATCAGCCAGCAAGTTATCAAGAAAGTGTTTTGCCACAAAATGTTAAGGCCAAAATTGCAATTGAAGCTGGATCAACCTTTGGTTGGTATCAATTTGTCGGGCTAGAAGGTGGCGCTATTGGGCTTGATCACTATGGAGCAAGTGGCAAACCTGATTTATTGTACAAAGAATTTGGAATAACTGTCGAAAAGATTGTTGCTAAAGCTAAAGAATTAAAGAAATAACTCTTTAACGATCTCCGCGTAATTTATCGATAGCTTCAGCTAATATCGCATCGCCATCTTTATCATCACGTCGTTCTTTAACGTAAGCCAAATGAGTTTTATAAGGAACATTTACCACTGGCTTTGGTGGGTTATCTTGATCTTGACCTGCTGGCCATCCACATCTTGGACAATCCCAAGTATCAGGAATTGGTGCATCTACTGCAAATGCTGGTCTACTTTCATGACCATGTGCGCAATAAAAAGATAAACGAACTCGTGGTGCTGCATCTCCGCGCTCTGCTTCGCCCATTGGGCCTGCGCCAACGCGACTTCCTCTGATTGCACTTCCACCAGCCATTTATTACTCCTTTGTTTAATTAAACGCTTAGTACTAAACCAAGACCAATAACACTTGCAGCCCAAATCAAACCAATTGCAATTGTAAATCTATCTAAATTTCTTTCAGCTAAAGATGAACCACCAAGAGAGGAACTAAAACCTCCACCAAACAAATCTGAGAGTCCACCGCCACGACCTCTATGAAGCAAAACTAAAAGCATCAGTAAAAGATTTGAGATAACTAAAATGACTCCAAGTGTCCAAGCGATGATTGTCATTTTGTTTCTTCTTTTACCTTTCTAAAACTTGACTCTTAAAGGATAGGGCTGGGTAGCGACAAAATTAGGTCCCGGGACCTAGTGAGTCACACGTTTTATGGTTGATCTGGCCATCTAATGATGCGCAGGAATTCATCTGGATCTAAAGCTGCTCCACCAATTAGGGCACCGTCAACATCTGGTTGTTCCATTATTGCTTTGATATTTCCAGCTTTTACTGAACCACCATAAAGAATGCGAACTTTATCTGCTACATCTTGAGAATAAAGTTTGGCAACTTTTGCTCTTATCGCAATAGACATATCTTGAGCATCTTGTGGTGTGGCAACTTCGCCAGTACCAATTGCCCAAACAGGTTCATAGGCAATTACTAATTCTGAAACATAATTTGAACGTACATCTTTAAGAGCTCCTTGAACTTGATTCAAAGTGTGTTCAACAGCGTTACCACTTTGTCTAATATCTAATGTTTCGCCAACTGCAATCATTGGAATCAAATCGTGTTTAATTGCGGCTTTTACTTTGGCATTTACACTTTCATCCGTTTCATTGTGATAAGCACGACGTTCACTATGACCAATTAGGGCATATTTGGTGTGTAATTTTTTCAACATAGAGCCACTGATTTCACCGGTGTAAGCACCTGAATCATGTGCGCTGATGTCTTGAGCGCCGTAAGTGATACTTAAATGATCTGCATCAACCACTGTTTGTACAGAACGAATATCTGTAAAGGGAGGGAATATCACAACTTCTGTTCGCGCATAATCTGCATCGATTAGAGAAAATGCCATTTTATTCATGTAGGCAATTGATTCCAGATGATTAATGTTCATCTTCCAGTTACCAGCCATGACTGGTTTTCTTTGATCGTTAGTCATTTATCCCTCTTCCAAAACAGCTAATCCAGGCAAAACTTTTCCTTCTAAGAGTTCTAGTGAGGCTCCCCCACCAGTACTAATGTGATCAAACTTTGATTCATCTAAACCAAGTAATCGTATTGCAGCAGCTGAATCGCCACCACCGACAACGCTATATGCATCGCTATTTGCAAGTGCCTGGGCAACTGTTTTTGTGCCAGATGCGAATGCATTTACTTCAAACACACCCATTGGACCATTCCAAACAACAGTTTTAGCATCTCGAATTTTGGTAGCAAAAAGTTCACTAGTTTTAGGACCTATGTCTAACCCTTTTTGTCCTACTGGAATTTGATGGGCAACAACAACTGACACCGGTGCTGATCCGTCTAGTGCTTTAGAAATCACTACATCAACTGGTAAGACGATTTCAACATTTTTTTCTTGTGCGGTTTTGATTAATTGCTTTACTTCGTCGATTCGATCTACTTCTAGTAGGGAATCTCCAACTTCAAAACCTTGAGCTTTAAGAAAAGTAAAAGCCATTCCTCCACCAATAAGCAATTTGTCAACTTTGCTAATCAAATTATTAATAACACCTAGTTTGTCACTTACTTTTGAGCCACCAAGCACCACAACGTAAGGTCTTACTGGATTGTTTAGCACATTATCGAAGGCTTTTTGTTCTGCTTGAACTAATCTTCCAGCTGCTTTTGGCAAAAGTCGGGCAATATCAGTCACAGAAGCTTGTTCACGGTGCACAACTCCAAAACCATCAATAACGAATACATCACCTAAAGTTGCCAAAACTTTTGCAAATTTTTGTCTCTCTGTTGCATCCTTGCTAGTTTCATCTTTTTCGTATCGAATGTTTTCAACCATAGCAATTTCACCAGGCTTTAAAGCATTAACAATTGTTAAAGTATCGGCACCATTTAAATCATCAATAAACGTAATTGATGTTCCCACCAACTCACCTAACCTTTTAGCAATTGGCTTTAAGGATAATTCTGGTTTTCTTTCACCTTTTGGTCTGCCCAAATGCGCCAAAATAACAATCTTTGCGTTCTTTTTTCTTAAGTCATTAATTGTGGTAACACTGGCCTTTAGCCGACCATCATCAGTAATTTGCATTTCGCCATTAGCATCTTGCTTCATCGGCGCATTTAAATCAGCGCGTAATAAAACGCGCTGATTAGTTACATCAATTTCGTCAATTGTTTTCATCAATGACTTAGAGATTTGAACCAACAAGTTGAGTTAGATCAACTAGTCGACTTGAGTATCCCCATTCGTTGTCATACCAACCAACAACTTTGGCAATGTTTCCTGCCACGGTTGTTAATTGTCCGTCTAAAATGCATGAATGTGAATCGCGCACGATATCTGTTGAAACTAATGGATCTTCGCTGTAGGAAAGAATTCCTTTGAGTGGTCCTTCAGCTGCGGCTCTTAATGCTGCGTTGATGTCTTCTGCTGTTGCTGATTTTTTCAAGTGAACTGTTAAATCAGTAGCAGATCCAACTGGTACTGGAACTCTCATAGCGTAACCATCAAGTTTGCCTTTTAGATCAGGTAAAACTAATCCAATAGCTTTGGCAGCACCTGTTGTTGTTGGAATCATGTTGATTGCTGCAGCACGAGAACGTCTCAAATCTTTGTGCGGCATATCAAGAGTTGATTGATCATTTGTGTAGGCATGAATTGTGGTCATCAAACCAGTTTCAATCCCAAAAGTGTCATGAATTACCTTTGCCATTGGTCCAAGACAATTTGTAGTGCAAGAAGCATTACTAATCACTATGTGTTTAGCGTGATCAATCTTGTCATGGTTAACACCTAATACAACAGTGATGTCTTCACCTTTTGCAGGAGCTGAGATCAATACTTTTTTAGGTCCTGATTTCAAATGTGCTTTTGCTTTATCAGCGTCTGTGAAAACTCCGGTTGATTCAATTACTAAATCAACACCGAAATCTCCCCAAGGAATTTCTGCTGGGTCTCTATGAGAAGTAATTTTAATTTCTTTG